>MDTB01226801.1_pt1 | contig 11074 bp, 12 predicted proteins | sample 811161 | NCBI WGS metagenome assembly MDTB01 (sample SAMN05326650, study PRJNA326480) | marine metagenome | isolation source: seawater | place: Mediterranean Sea | collected 2009
CTAATGCAAATCAAAAAGCAGAACACAAACATGAAGCAGAAGGCATGACAGTTTTCACAGATTATATGGCAATGGCCAATACAGAGGAAAAACTTGAGGCATTGTTGTTGAAAGATAAGTAATTATGAATATTTTTGATGATCTAATTAAATTAGCTAGAGAGAGAAAAGGTAAGCCTGTAGAGGGCTCTTATACTAATAAATTACTTAGTGACAAAATATTAAGCAAAGAAAAAGTTTTAGAAGAGATAAATGAATTAATTGAAGCTGTAGAAAAAGATACAAATAAGATTCATGAAGCAGCAGATGTTTTTTATCACCTAATTATGTATTTAGAGGCTAATAATATTAAAATAGAAGATGTCATGTTAGAATTAGAAAAAAGAAAAAAATGAGTTACGATAATAATAATATATTTGCAAAAATTTTAAGAGGAGAAATTCCTTGTGATAAAATTTATGAAGATGAATTTGTTTTATCATTTCATGATATTAATCCACAAAAAAAAGTTCATGCATTAGTAATTCCAAAAGGAAAATATATTGATCTTGATGACTTTAGCATAAATGCTTCCCCAGATGAAATGGTAGGTTTATTAAAAGGAATTAATACTGTAGCAAAAAAGCTTGAAATTTCAGTTGATACTGGGAAAGGCTATAGAGCTTTAGCAAATATTAGTGAGCATGGAGGGCAAGAAGTGCCACACTTGCATTTTCATTTATTTGGAGGTGAAAAAATTGGAAAAATGGTTGTGTGAAAAAAAAAATTTTAAGACAATATTTAGAAATAAAGTCTCTTGAGGATATTAAAGAAACTTTAAAGCCAGAAGATCACTATTTAGTAGAGCTGGTAGCTCCCAATGATTTTCAATTAAATAAGTTTTTTTATAAACAAGTTGGAAAAAAATATCATTGGGTAGATAGACTTAATTGGGCTGATAAAAATTGGATAGATTACATATCTAGTAAAAACTTATTGACGTTTGTTCTAAAAGACAAAAATGATCTGGCAGGTTATTTTGAATTAATAATACATGATAGCAAAAAAGAGGTAGAAATTGCTTATTTTGGATTGTTAGAAGAATATTTTCAAAAAAAATTGGGAGGATACCTTTTAACAGAAGCACTCAAAAAATCTTTTAGTATGCCTGGTATAAAAAGAGTCTGGTGCCATACTTGTTCTTATGACCATCAAAATGGAATAAAAAATTATCTATCTAGGGGAATGTCTGTTTTTAAAACTGAAACAATCAATTTGTGAACTAGTTCATAGAAGGAAGTTCAAAAATTTTTTGATTAATATTATTATTAATTTTAATTTTAGATATAAAGGTAATTACTAAGTTTTGATAAATATCTTCTGTTTGCCAACCAACTAAATTAAGCGTTTTGTTATTAAAGAATAGGTTTATTTTAATATCATTTTTTATTATTGTAAAATTTAAATATTCATTATCTATAACTCTTGGTTTTATTTTTTTAATTTCATTTATTAAAAAGTCTTTATCTAAAATTAGATTTAATGGGGTTCTTTTAAGTGAATATATATAATATTGATTATTTACAATATTTTTTAAAACTAAAGATTTTCCATTGGACACCATTATCTTTTTATTTAAGTTATTATATTTGCAAAAAATTTTTTTAGGATATTGAATTATACAATCTCCCTCTTCTTTTTTTTCGTTAATAATTTGTTCAAAATTAAAACTAATATTATTTGTATTTTTAAGATTATAAATTATTTTTTCTTTTAAATTAGCTTTAGCAGGACTAGAAAAACTAAAAAGTAAAATGAAAAGAAAAATTTTTTTCACTATAGAACTTCTCGTTTACCAACATGATTTGCCTTACTTACTATTCCGTCGTTTTCCATCATTTCCATTATTCTTGCGGCCCTATTATATCCTATTTGAAGTTTCCTTTGTAAAAACGAAGTTGATGCTTTTCCTTCAGACTTAATAATATCCAAAGCAGTTTGATACAGTTCATCTTTATCATCACTGTTAGCAGAATTTTCTCCAGTGATTTTTTCATCTACGAAGTTTAAAATTTCATCTACATAATCAGGCTCAGCTTGAGAACGTAAATAGTTGTTAATTTTTTCTATTTCGTTTTCTGAAACAAAAGGAGCGTGAATTCTTATAACTTTATTTGCTGCAGTCATATAGAGCATATCTCCTTTACCCAATAATTGCTCAGCTCCTTGTTCTCCAAGTATAGTTCTGCTATCAATTTTTGAAGTTACTTGAAAAGATATTCTTGTAGGAAAATTGGCTTTAATAGTACCCGTTATAACATCAACACTAGGTCTTTGTGTTGCCATTATAATGTGAATTCCAGCTGCACGTGCCATTTGGGATAGTTTTTGTATATAGTTTTCAATTTCTTTTCCTGCAACTAACATTAAATCTGACATTTCATCAACGATGACAACTATATAGGGCATAGGAATTTTATGTTTGGAGTTATATCCATCTATATTTCTAACACCTTCTTTAGTCATTAATCTGTAACGGCTTTCCATTTCTTTAACTACCCAACCAAGAACAGAGGCAGCTTTTTTGGCCTCAGTAATTACAGGGCATAACAAGTGAGGAATTCCTTCGTAAGTTGAAAGCTCTAGCATTTTTGGATCAATTAAAATAAATTTACATTTGTCTGGAGTGTGACGATATAGAAGAGACAGTATGATTGTATTTATGCAAACAGATTTTCCAGAACCTGTCGTACCAGCAATTAATAAATGGGGCATAGAAGCTAAATCACTAGTAATTGGAGTACCCGAAATATTCTTACCAAGTGCAATAGGGAGTCTAATTTCTTTTTTTGAAAAATCATTATGAGAAATTATTTCATTTAAAAAAACATTTTCTCTTGAATTGTTTGGTAGTTCAATCCCTACTGTATTTCTTCCAGGTATTGTAGATATTCTTGCAGACTCGGAACTAGTATTTCTTGCTATATCTTCTGATAAATTAATTATTTTAGATACTTTAACTCCAGCCGCAGGTTCAAATTCATTTAATGTAACCACAGGACCATGACTTACTTTTTTTATTTGTCCCTCAACTCCAAAATCTAAAAGAATTTTTTCTAAAAATTCTTTATCGACAAAATCATCATTTTTAGGTCTGGTTTTTTCATTTCTAGACGGAGATTTTAGCAAATCAACCGATGGTAATTTAAAATTGAGTTTTTTTGAATTTTCAATTTTTTCAGGTTTAATAAAAGGTAAATCTTCTTGTATAAGATTTTTAATTTCATCTTGCGGGATATATTCACTTATAATTTCATTTTCATTGGTGTAGCTTTTCTCTTTTTTTTTGAATAATAGTCTATTTAAAAAATTTAAATATTCTAAAAATAACCTAGGTTTAAAGTTAATGCTTATTAAAAAAAATAATGAAATTAAAATCATCAAAAAATAATAAGATATCTGCTCATTTAGATTAATTAACGATATCAAAAAAGTTTTGTTTAATAACTCTCCAACAAAACCACCATTGCCATTAATTACTAACCAAAAAGATTCACGATGATAAAAATTAAGAAATAAAGATGCTAGAATAGAATAGGTAATTACAAAAAAAGTATTTTGTAAAATTATTACAATTTGTTTTTTTCGCACGATGTGTATACCAGTAATTAAAAAACTTAAACTAATTAAAATTGAAACTAATCCTACAGATTGAAAAAATAAATCTGAAACTAAACTACCTTTAATTCCAAAAAAATTTTTTATAATTGTATTTTCTGGAAAAATAAAGTTTGGATCTTCTGGCGCATAGGTTAACAACGCTACTAAAAGAAATATCGAAGCTAGTACAATTAAAAGACCAAATAGCTCAATAAGTCTTCGAATAAGAAAATTTGATACTTTTTGTGTGATATTAAAAAATTTCATAAATATGAATCAAATTATTAACTTTGTATCATTTAATAATTATTGTTAAAATTAAATTTTAAATATGAATATATGTTTGGTAGGTAATAGCTTGACGAGCCTTGTTTTGGCAAAGTCATTGGTTAATAAAAAGATCAAAGTAACCATGTATTGTAAGAATAAATCTTATGCTAGAGATGGTTCTAGAACTATTGGAATTTCATCTAACAATATTGAATTCATTAATAAAGAAATTATAAAAATTAATAAAACATTTTTATGGGATATAAACCAAATTGAAATTTTTAATAAATTTAGGAATAATAATAAAATTTTTAATTTTATTGAACAAAAGAAAAAATTATTTTTTATAATAAAAAATGATAAATTTTATCATCAACTTCAAAAAAGTTTAAAGCAAAATATTTTTTTTAAAAAAAAAGTAATTAAGAATATAAAAACTTATAATGATATATTAAAAAATTCTAATTTTGATTTAATTATTAATTGTGACTCAAAAAATAATATTTCAAAAAAATATTTTACTAAAATAATTTATAAAGATTATGATAGTACTGCGTACACAACAATTATAAATCACGAAAAAAAAAAAAACAAAAAAGCTATTCAAGTTTTTACAAAATATGGACCTATTGCCTTTTTACCCTTATCTGAAAAAAAAACTTCCGTAGTTTGTTCAATAAAAAATAATTTTAAAAAAGTAAGATTTTCTGAAACAGAATGTAAAAATTTTATTTTATCTCAAAATTTAGATTACAAAATAAAAAATTTTAGTAAGTTCAATAATTTTAAATTAGAATATAAAACTTTAAAGAATTATTTTTCTAATAAAATTTTGGCATTTGGAGAAGTTTTGCATCAAATACATCCATTAGCTGGCCAGGGTTTTAATATGACTATAAGAGATATTAAAATTTTATTAAGCATAATAGAATATAAAAAAAGTTTAGGACTTATATGTGATCAAACTATTAATGAAGATTTTGAAAAAAAATCTAAACATTTAAACTTCATATTTTCATCAGGAATTGATTTTATTTTTGAATTTTTTAGCTTTGATAATTATTACTTTAAATATTATTCAAATATATTATTGAAGAATTTAAATAAAAACTCATTTTTAAATAAATTATTTATTAAGTTTGCTGACCGGGGTTTTGGATAATTGGATTTTTACTGAAGAGTAGTGTTGCTGAAATTATCTAAGATGTAAGTATTTAAAATTTGTTCTAACTCACTTTTTCTAGAAAGTACATTCTGTGTTTCAAGTAATGATTGCTTTTCTTCTAGAGAAAAAGGTGAAGCCATTGATAATGTATTTATTATTTGTTCCAAGCTTTCATTTTTTAAACTATCAAGGTTTACAGTATAACCTCTTTTTTTTAATAATAGTTTTAAATTTTTAAATATTGGTTCTAAATCATTCTTATTGAATTTCGGAGTATTTAGTTTTTGATCTAATTGATATTCATCAAAACTTACTTTACATTCTCTATAAGTTTTATTGTTATTTATTTCTTCTAATATTTTAAATCTACTTATTCCATTTAGTGCAATTAAATATCTGCCATCATCTGACTCGTTGTAGCTAGTAATTTTAGCGGCGCAGCCAACTGAATATAATTCAGGAGTATATTTGTTTTGCTCTTTTGGTTGTATAAGTCCAATTATTTTATTACTATTCATACTATCATCAATCATACTTATATATCTTGGTTCAAAAATATTTAATGGGACTGTAGTGTTTGGAAAAATAATGAAATTTGATAGCGGAAATATAGAAATTCTGTCTGGTAATTTTCCAATAATTTTCATCTTATAATTATAACAAATTTTTTTTTAAAAACTAATTCATATAATTTTTTATTAAATAATAATCAATGTTTACTAATATACTAAATTGATTTAATGATGTAAAATAATGATCATTTGGCTTGCTTCATACCCAAAAAGTGGAAATACATGGCTGAGAGCTCTTTTATCTTCTTATTATTATTCAGATAATGGACTTTTTCAATTTGACCTTCTTAGAAATATAGAACAGTTTCCAGAAAAAAAATTTTTTTTAGAATTTATAAAAAACTTTGAAACACCCATTGTTACTTCCCAATATTGGATTAGTGCCCAAAACAAGATTAATGAAAATAAAAAAATTAATTTTTTTAAAACGCATAGTAGCTTATGTAATATTAATGGGAACAATTTTACAAACAAAAAAAATACTTTAGGATGTATTTATATTGTTAGAGATCCAAGAAATGTATTAACGTCAATTAAAAATCATTATGAACTAAGTTATGAAGAGTCTTTAAATTTTATGTTAAATGAAAAAAAATATACTTATGATCACTTTAAAGAAAATGATTATGGTGATTTTCAATTTATCAGTTCTTGGAAAAAAAATTTTACTTCTTGGACTGAAAGCAAAATGTTTCCTGTAAGATTAATAAAATATGAAGATTTATTAATAAATACTTTTGACGCTTTAAGAGATATAATAAATTTTATTTATAAAATAACTAATCAACAAAAAATTTTTGATAAAAAAAAAGCAAAAAATATTATTGCTTCTACAAATTTCAATAAATTAAAATTATATGAAAAAAAGTTTGGTTTTAATGAAGCTATAAAATCAAAAAAAAATCAAAAAAAAATTCCCTTTTTTAATTTAGGTCCTGACAATAGATGGGAAAAAATAGTTCCATCTAAATTTCATAATCAAATTAATGATAGTTTTAAAAAAGAATTAGAAGAACTTGGATATATGTAATATTAATATTGTATTTTAGCTCACTTGCGTTTAAAAAAACCATGTTTTATAATAATTTATTTATAAGCGGGTCTAGCTCATTGGTAGAGCGAATCGTTGCCAACGATTAGGTAGAGGGTTCGATTCCCTTGACCCGCTCCAAATATGACTGAGTTGACAAATAAAAAATGTGTTCCATGCGAAGGTGGTATTTCACCTCTAGTAATAAAAGAAATACATAAATATCAAAAAAAAGTAGATGGATGGAATGTTGTAAAAAATGATAAAAAAATTTTTTTCTTAGAAAAAGAATTTAAATTTAAAAATTTCCTAGATAGTCAAAATTTTATAAATAAAGTTGGAGTAATTTCGGAAAATGAAAATCATCATCCAGATATTCAGTTCGGATGGGGATATGCTAAAATTTCTATTACGACTCACGCAATTGAAGGCTTATCAGAAAATGATTTTATTTTGGCAGCTAAAATTGATCAAATATCTAATGTTTAAAATGTCTAGTTTTAGAAAATACTAATATAGTATTTGTTTTATTAGCAAAATTTATTATTTCTTTGTCTTTAATAGAGCCTGAGGGTTGTATTACCGCACCTATTCCTGATTGAACAAGTTTTTCAATTCCATCTATAAATGGAAAAAAAGCATCTGAGGCAGCAACAATTTCACTTTGAGATTTATGAATTTTTTTCATTTTATTGATTGCTATTTTGCAACTGTCTAGCCTGCTAGGTTGCCCTGAACCAATACCAACTGTAGAATAATTATTAACAAGGACTATAGCATTAGATTTAACGTATCGGCATATGTTAAATGCAAAAATTAAATTTTTCATTTGAGATTTTGAAGGTTTTTTCTTAGATACCACCTTAAAACTATCTTCTGAAAATTTATTAGCATCTGTTGACTGAGCTAAAATGGAATCATTCATAGAAATAAAGTTTATATCTTTTTTTAATGAGTATGAACTTGCATCAATAATTCTCAGATTTTTTTTCTTTTTTAGTACTGTTAGGGCTTTATTTTCAAATCCATTAGCAATAATAACCTCAAGAAAGATTTTATTTAATTCTAGGGCTATTTTTTTATTGATTTTATAGTTACAGGCCACAATTCCTCCAAATGCACTTATTGGATCACATGCCAAAGCTAATTTATAACTTTTGAGGTTGTCTTTATGAACAGAAACTCCACAAGGATTAGCATGCTTTACAATTACCGATCCTATTTTATTTGGTAGAGATTTTGAAATCATCAAGGCTGAAAATATATCATTATAATTATTGTAACTTAATTTTTTTCCATGAATCTGTTTAAGATTAAGTTTTTTTTTTGAATATATGGCACTTTCTTGGTGTTGATTTTCGCCATAGCGAAGTTTTTCAATTAAATTACCGTAAATAATTTTTTTTTGGGGAAAGTTATTATTTGAAATTTTATTAAAATAATTTGATATTACTGCATCATAGTATGCAGTTTCTGAAAAAGCCTCTAAAGACATTTGCTTCCTAAAATTTAAGGATGTGCAACCTTTATTTTTGTTTAATTCATCAATTAAATTGCTGTACTGATTTGACGATGTAATAATTGTAACATCCTGATAGTTTTTTGCTGCTGCTCGTACCATAGTTGGGCCACCTACATCTATATTTTCTATAATTTTTATGTGATTTGCTTTTTTGGCTAACACTTTTTCAAAAGGGTAAAAATTTACTATAACTAAGTCAATCTCTTCAAAATTATTATCTTTTAAATTTTTTTTATGAAAATTATTGTTTCTCTTGCTTAAAATGCCAGCATGAATCTTAGGATGTAGAGTTTTAACTCTACCGTCAAGTATTTCAGGTGATCCTGTAAATTTGGAAACCTCAAGGCATTTAAAATTCAATTTTTTTATTTCTTTAAAAGTTCCTCCTGTACTAATTAAATCTATTTTAAATTTTTTTAGAGTTTTAAGTATTGATTTTAAATTTTTTTTATCTGAAACTGAAATTAAAGCTTTTTTTATTTTTCTCATTATAATTTATTTAATTCCCATTTTATAGTTTGATTTTTACTTTGTGTCATTCCTGAAATAAATATATTTTGATTTTCTTTATAAGAATTTTTTTTACCAAAATATAAACCATTATCAATATTAATATCAAAATCATTACAAGTAAATTTCCAACCTTCGTCATCCAGTTCAATTAATATTGATTTATTATCTTGCGTTTTCATTGTCTTAACATTGGGCTCTAAGTGAAATCGTATTTCAAAGTTTAAAAATTTATTATTATTTTTTGAATTTATTTTATCGTGTCCTATAAATTTAAATTGTTCAGGGTAAAATTCAATTTCTCTTTCATGAATAGCCTTGTATTTTTTAAAGTATCCATCGTGTGCAGCATTAATTTTCCAGTAGTTTTTTTTTAATAGAACATTTTTCTTAATAATTTTTAAACCTTTTGAAACTACTGAGCTTAAATTGCTTATTTTTAAAAACTTACAAGAAGATCTATTATCAATTATCAATGTACTATGTGATGCAGTAGATTTAGATAATTCATTTAATTGACTGTTAAAATTTTGAAAATATCCAGAATTTGTAATTAGTTTTTTTCCATTTGAAATTATTTCGAAAGATAAGGCTCCGGATTGGTAGTTTGATGAAAATTTTTTTTCAACACTTGATCCAATATCCATTATTAACGAAATTTTTTTACTTTTTAAAACTGCGTAACCTCCAATTTCAATATTTTCATTTTTAAATTTATAACCCAGTCTTGAAAGATAGTTGTCAAAATCATTATTATTAGATTGAAGATTGCCATTAAATAAAATATCTGACTTAATATTTTGCCAAACCAATGCATAAGCTTGGCCAAGATAATAAATAATTTCATTAATATAATCTGGAATTTCATTTTGAGATTCTTTTAACCATTCTCTAATTAAAACAAAATATTTTAAATAAAAATTTAATTGTCTTATGTTTCTGGATTTAGGAAAGCTATTATTGTCAAAAGAAAATTTAATTATTTTTTTTAGAAGATTTTTACCAAAATTTAGATAATTAGTTTTATTTTGATAAGATAATCCAACTAAAATTATAGCAGCGCAGCCAATCATTTTATCTTCGATCCACTCAGATTTTCCAATTTCATTTATTAAATGATTAGTTTGTTTTTGAATCATTCCGCTAAATTTTTTTTTATATTCATCATTACTTTCTTCGTATGTTAATTTTGAATTAGATAACCAAGCTATTATCCTTTTTGATGTAATATCAAATTCCCAACTTTTTTCGTTATAATTATAATTTGCTTCAATCCAATTTGAGATAATTGATTGAGTTTGTTTTTTTGAAGATTTTAAATCTATACTAAGTAGCCAAAAAAAACTGTGAAGTTTTTTGTAATCTTTGGAATTGATTTGTTTGCTAGTCCAAATTGAGTCTAATGCATAATCTTCAATTTTATTTTTTTTTTTATCATATTTTATTAAACAGTCTAATAGGTCTGAACTTGGTTGATAATCAAAATTATTATTATAAATTTTAGAAATTTTATTGTTATAAATACTTGAGTTAAGATAAATTTTTCTAAATTTTGAAAAAAAAAATGAAAGATAATGATTTATGTAATTTATTGGATTCCTATAAATCATTATTTTAGACTGACTTTAATAGAGTAATATTTTTTTTTATGTCTCCACCATTTTTATTAAATATAGTTGTTCCAGAAACCAAAATATTTGCACCTGCTTCAATAGCAGATTTACTATTATCAAAATTTATTCCTCCATCTATCTCAATATCAAATTTTTTTTCCCCTTGCTCTTGAATTTTTTTTAATTCTTTTACTTTATCAAGTACTTGAGGCATAAATTTTTGTCCACCGAAACCTGGGTTTACACTCATGATTAAAATTAAATCTATCTCATGTAAAAAATCTTTCACTACTTCAATTTTTGTTTCAGGATTTAATGAAACACCAACTTTTTTTTTTAATTCTTTTATACATTTAATAGAATTTTTTAAATTTTCAGTTGCTTCTGGATGTATTGTAATAATATCAGCTCCTGCGTCAGCATAGTCTTTTATATAATTATGAACAGGAGAAATCATTAAATGAACGTCGAAAGGCAATTTTGTATATTTTCTAAGTGTTTTAATTATTGGAGGGCCTATAGTTAAATTGGGAACAAAATGGCCGTCCATTACATCTACATGAATCATGTCAGCCCCACCTTTTTCAAGTTTTTCTATTTCGTTGCCTAATTGACTAAAATCGGCAGATAATATTGATGGTGAAATTTGTATTTTTTTCATTGATTACTACTATACTAGTATCAATTTTACTTTTTAATTTGAATTAGTTTTTACCAAAAATTTGATAAATTTGTGTCGCAATTTCACTTTCTA
>MDTB01147932.1_pt1 | contig 11073 bp, 5 predicted proteins | sample 811161 | NCBI WGS metagenome assembly MDTB01 (sample SAMN05326650, study PRJNA326480) | marine metagenome | isolation source: seawater | place: Mediterranean Sea | collected 2009
AGGATCAAACTCTCCATTGTATGTAATAAAGATATTTGTCGTTCTGGCCGGAATCGACGTTAAGACTCGTCGCATACCAAATTTTCAATAATCATGCTGCGAACAGCCGACGAAATTACTCTCCATTATAGGCTCACGCAATAAATATATTAAACCACTAAATTTAATTTTATTGAGTAATTATCAAACTTGGCTCTGAAAGGTCTAGAAAGCGACTTGGGGGGAATTTTTTTATTTTATCATCAATATAATATTGGATTAACTTTTTATTTTTATGCTTGGTATCCTTAAATGAATTAACCATACTTCCAATAAAAATTCCTGCACCAATAAATAATGGTGGTGCTAAATAATTAAATGAGGAATTTGATATTTTTAATTCCATGGGGAGCCTATCCTTTTGTTTCAATTTTATATTTCTATTAATTGATTCAAAATTCATAACTATCGGGACTGAAGACGAATAATTATCTAATATTCTATCAGCACCTTGATAAGATTCAATTTGCGCCCAATTCAAGATTAAATACATTAACCCAACACTCGTAAGAACTCCTTGCCCTTTGTTCCATTCCTTTAATAGAAATTGGCCCCCTCCCGGGAATATAGAACTAGTAAAAAAAACAATATATTTATTATAATTAGGAATAGAACCAACTTTTTCAATTGTCTGAAATAATGGATTCATTAAATCATTATAGTGAGAATGGTTAAAAATAGACTGAGCTGCAATAAATGAAGTTCGTGCTCTTTCCCATTCAAATCTTTTCAAATATGCATAACCTCTAAATGTCATCAAGTACGGATCATCTGTATTTTTAGTATTTATTAATAATTCATCAATTTCATTTGCAAGTAGGCTAACATAGTGATTTCTATACTCTGCAGCTTTATACGCTAAAGACCCAGGGGTATCAATTCTTTTTACTTCATTGTAATATTTATGCGCAAGTTCATAACTTTTCATCTCCTCATAGCACCTCGCTATATAATAATTTATTGTTGGTATCGCTGGATCGTTTGGTAATTTATACAATATTTGAAAAGCAACTAGGAGACATCGCTCGTAGTGTCTATCCTGGAATAAAAAATCACAAAAAGAAATCATTTCCTCTTTTTGAAATGACGTATATCCTACCCACTCCTCTTTAATATCATCTACAGTTCTATTCAACTTTTGGGAAAAACAAAAACTCCACAGAACTATTAGTATAATTATTCTTTTATGATGCTGCATAAAAAAAATTCCCCTATCCAAAGATAGGGGAATTTAATTAAAAGAAGTGGTTTATAAATAAATTTAGCGTATTAAAAGCATTTTCTTTCTTGAAGTGAATGATGGACTACGAAGCTCGTAAAAATATATTCCTGATGCTACAGGATTCCCCATCTCATCAGTCGCATTCCAATCCATTGTATATCTACCTGGATTTAAAACACCACTAGCAATAGTTTTTACATTTTGACCTAAAATATTATAAATACTCAAAACTATAAAATCTCCACCTTGAGGAACATCAAACGATATTTGAGTAGAAGGATTGAATGGATTTGGATAGTTTTGGTGTAATGCAAATTGCTCTGGAATCGTAGCATTATCATCTAATGCTAATACTTCTGTAGAAACTACAACTGGATTATTTTCATCAGGATAACCGCAAACAACATTAAGCAACTCTGGATCCATTGAAGTTCCAGGCAAATTAGCCAATCCTATGTAAAAGGTAACCTCATCAGGAAGTGTCTCTCCATCCGCAAGATTGTATGTGACATGAACTAAATCACCTTCTACACCATCACCAACAGTTCTGGCTCTAGAAGTACTGTAAGCAAGTACTTTAACATGGTCTTCTAAGTAGTTACCAAGCAATGTCATTGTACGAGGATTCCCTTCTTCATCAGCTACATCATCTAACTTTTCACCTTTGTCAACACCATCATAGGTCAATACAGAGCTGTCATGATATATGTCTAATTCAATACCTCGTATTGGTTCATGGTCAACTATTCTAACAGTGAATGTGACTTCATTACCGTCTACAGAAACACCATTAGCGAATCCTAAACATCCACATAGACCCGTTGTAATGTCTTGCCCATAAGTTGGATTTGGACTTCCATCTGGAAGCATTGTTCTAGTATCAACATGAACCGCTGAATCGGCAGGACAATCTAAATCTGCCCAAACACTAGAAAACATAAGGCCAACAAAAATTATTACAGTATATATCTTTCTCATTTGAGACTCCCTTTTGGGTTAGGTGTTAAATTACAAATAGAATTACCTTATTAGCAAATTTTCTATTTTATTTTATTAAAATCATTTTCTGAGTATCTATGTGCTTACCAGAACGAACTTGAATGAAATAAACACCTGTAGGCATTCCATTTCCATTTGAATCATTTCCATTCCATTTCAAATTATAAAAACCAGGGTTTATTTGTTCATTTATTAATGTATTAATTTGGCGCCCAGTTGCATCAAAAATATTAACCATTAAAAAATCACTTTCAGGCAAATGAATATCGACCTGGGTATTTGGATTAAATGGATTTGGATAATTTGGACTAACAAAAAAATCATCAGGGGTGATATTATTATTTCCAGATACGTTAGCTAGTACCATAGCTATATATCCAGAACGACTGTTGTTCCCACGATGTATTTTCCAAGATTCTCTTTGCCCTGCATCAGATTTAATATCAAAGACTTTAAGACCAAGCGTTGTGCCAAAGATTATTTCAAAGTCACCATCGCCATCAAGATCACCAATTGCAGGTGAAGATTCAATGTTTCCATTTACACTAGTTGGAAATCCATTATATGATGTTGCGTCATGGTGCAATATATAAACCATTCCATTTTTTCTTGCACCTATAATTTCTAAATCTCCATCATTATCCAAATCTGCGGTAATTGGCTCCGTAAGAGAGTTACTACCCATGTCATATGGCCACCCATCTAACTCCTCATTGACAAGTGGATTCCAAATATGAATCATATCATCATAACCTCCAAATAATAATTCATAACTTCCATCATCATTAATATCAGCAACAGATATACCTCCCCTTATATCATCTCCAGTATCAAAAGATGCCATCTCAGAACCATCATGATGTAAAACATGTAAAAGCCCACTATCATTTCCAGCAACAATTTCTAAGTCTCCATCACCATCTATGTCCACAAGAGTTGGCGGAGCATTAAAACGATTAGTAGATGTAAATGGGAATCCAGTCTTTATATTTCCTGAATTGTCTATGGCATATATATTATCATCCCAGGTTACCACAACAATATCTGGATTACCATCGGTTTCCAAATCACCTACAGCAGCACCTACAAGCATCTTTTCATTAAGATTTACAGGAAAACCCTCTACGTCATCTCCATTATGGTGTATAGCGTAGACTTTTCCAGAATTTCCAGCATAGGTTGTAAAAATAATTTCGAGGTCATCATCAAAATCTAAATCTATTAAAGCAGGAGACCCTACTATGCTACCAGACCCAGAGCTGCTTTGTGTATATAACTCCTCCTGCATTCCGAAAGGATTCAATATATAAAGATATCCATCATTTGCACCAAAAACAAGTTCATCCATACCATCATCATCTACATCACCAACTGCAACGCTAGAACGGACATCATCTCCAGCTGTAAACGGAAAACCGTATTGCTCAAGCCCAGCTAACATATATCCATAAATATTACCATTGTCACTTCCATAGTATATCTCCTGAAGAGAATTTCCATCAAAATCACCAATTATTGGGGAAGACTTGACTACCATACCTTCTATAGGAAAACCATACTGATCTAACGATAAATCAATATTTATTTCAAATTCAACCTCATATAAATTATCCTCATCACCAGCTTGTATATTTACTACACACGGAATATTCCCCAGCTCAGAATCTTCAAATGCATAAATCAGAAAGTTGTCAAGCAAGGTAAATGAAGTCCCACCTTCAGGTATTACATTAGTGTATGATATTTGATTATCAAGAATAGCGATTCTATCATCATCAGATGAGATAGTAGCCACTACATTTTCCGCATCTGCCATTCCAGCTTGATTACCAATAACAAGTTTTACCTGTACCTGCTCACCAGGGTTAAAAACCCCATCTTCATCTGAATCATTAAGATAAGTAATCTCTGAAATATAGAGCGCCGGATAAACTCCTGCGCTTAATGCTTTGAATAGGTTTAACCTTCCGGTACCTAACATACCTTCAAGGCTTGTTCCTTGGCAACTTCCATCCATATCAGAAAAATAATCTGTATTAGAAAGAATTCTATCCTCAATATCTGAATTTTCCGCATCTGGAAATCTAGACCACACAAGAGCAACAGCTCCTGCCGTTATTGGAGACGCAAATGATGTCCCCCAGGTATTTAACGAATATCCACCATTAGGTGCTGTTGTCACTATAGCTTCTCCCGGTGCACATAAATCCACTGTTGAACCGGCTGTTGCCCAGCAACCAAAGTTATCATTTGGACCAATAGCGGAAACTGAAATCACATTTGCATGTGAAGAAGGGTAATGAATTGTATAATTTGTATTGCCATCATCTCCACCATTTCCTGAACTAGCAACAACAACACAGCCATAAGAATTATAAACAGTGTTAATCACACTTTGATTTCCACCGCCGCCAAATGATCCCCAACTGCAATTGATAACCCTTGCGCCCATTTGAGCAGCTGCTAAAATTCCCTGGTAGCAATCACTTGTCCACATAGTCGCGTCATTTCCTGATCCTACATTAACACCCATAACTTTTACAGACCAACCAGTAGATGCCATTCCCATTCCATTATTTGTTGAAGCAGATACATTCCCAGCAACATTAGTTCCATGCTGGTAGTAACTATTAAAAGGTACAGGATCATTATCTCCCTGGCCTATGTCCCAACCTAGAAAATTATCCTCATATCCATCTTCATCATCATCAATACCATTTTCATCATCTGGATCAAAAATCCATGTGTTACCAGATTGAACAAGCACAACACCATCCCCATCTGCATCTTCACCTAAATTCTGCCATATATTTCCAATTAAGTCAGGGTGATCCCAATCCAACCCTATATCTACAACAGCAGCGACAATCTCACCATCGTCAATTTGTCCAGGAATATCTCCTCCGTCTATATCCCATAGACCGTAAGCAGAATCTGCTTTTATTAAAGCCAATTCATATTGAGTATTCCAATAAGAATCATTCGGTTCATAGTCAACGCGAACAACGCCAATAGTTTCCGCAGTTCTTATACATGCTAAAGATTTTATGTTTTTTACTAGATCCGTTATATCATTACGAGATTTGGCTAGCTGAATCTCATAATAACGATTTAAATATATATCACCATCCCTATCCGTCGGTCGAGCATTGGGAAGCCATTGAAAAATCAGACTTGCGCCAATTCTATCTAGCTCACTATTAAATTCGCTATTATTTGTTCTATATTGGTTATCATCAATAATGAACTCCTTAACATTATTATCAATATAAACCAATATACGATCATTATATATTTCTGCATTTATTGTTTGAATTATAAATATTAAAATTATAGATATCGTTCTTTTCATGATTTCCTTTATCTAAAATAAAACCATAGTTTGTTTAAATATGGTTTCATCGTTACTTATTTCATTAATACTAACTTCTTACTTGATGAATAAACAATATTACCAATATTGTTCTTTATTTCAATTGCATAAAAATACATACCCGATGATAATTCATTACTATGTACATTCATTGAATGATAGCCAGCATTCATCTTTTTATTAATTATTTCCTTAACTTTCCTACCTCTTAAATCATATATAGCTAAATTAACATGCCCTTTTGTTGCGAGTGAAAATTCAATTATTGTAGTAGGATTAAATGGATTAGGATAATTTTGTTTCAGCATAAATATATTTGGAATATTTTCACTATGACTTATCTCAACCGTTGTATTTGCAGAGTCTACTTCTGCTCTTATCATCATAGCACCTTCAAAGTAATTTCCAAATGACTCCATTCCTAGCCCTATTCCAACATCAATAAAGCTATTAGTGGATGGATTATCAGAGTCTACACCCACAGGAGGCGTGTCATCTAACTCTATCCAGCCAACATAAAAACTACCATCTTCAATAACAATATCGTAACTACTGAATGGAACAGGTGTCCATGTCCCACCAGCAAATGTAATAGGTACATTTTCTAGCAAAAGTGACCCCGGAGTGCCATCTTCACCATCATCATCCCATACATTAACAAAACCAACACCATTTGACGAACCAACACAATAAAAACTAGCACGATACAAATCAACTGGATAATTATTTGGCGTAAACTTCACGCAAAGAGGATTCATAAATCCTGCATTTATACTTGTCTCATCGGTTCCATCATCATATGCAATCTCATAAATGGTTTGAGCCTCAGGTATTGCACATATAGTTTCTGCAGGATTACCCTCGTTTTCACCATAAACAGCTGTTATTTCATAACAATATTCATTACCATTTTGAACTGTATTATCTGTGTACTGGTTTTCTGAAATATTAGAACCATTGAACGTTATATTAAAATCACCGCCATTTACAGATCTATACACATTGAACAAAGGAGACCCTCCGCCAATAGTAGTAACATTTGCCGTAATTCCAAATTCTCCATCAGTTAATCCATACTCATATGCAACCTCAGCCCATGGCTGCCACCCACCTAGATTGGCCCAAGAGTATTGCCCTGGGGCATTATCTGCATCTATCGCCACACCTACAGCTTCACTTATCTCAACAGCCAAAACAAAATCGCCACTAAATACCCAGTTAAGATTAAAATTATTCCATTGATCTTCTTCTAGAGTGATTTGGGTAGTGTAAACTGCCTCATCTTGAGGTATGCCAGCCTGAACAGAAAAACCATATAAAGTTGTTGAACCACTAAAACCTGGATATCCATAAATAGAACAAGAATTTGTATTTACTTCTTCTATTCCATATGGCATGTCAAAATACTCTCCCATCAGCGATGTACCAGAAGACATCATTATAGCATCTTCAAAACTACCATCTACAAATGATAGGTCATCATCCTCATAACTGCCACCTACAGGCATATCCCAAACCACGACAATCTGATTATCAAGACCATAAGCTAGAAGATTTTCAACCATGGGAACATCATTATATGAAATACTCCACATATGAAGATCATCAATAAACAATCCATTGCCGCTACCTCCATCGTCATTATCATCCATCCTTCCTGTAAATCTCACACGAATGTCATCTCCAGCATAATCAGATATATCCAATTGAGCATTTCCATTAAAAGGCATACCGGGTGGGTACTCTTCCCATCCTAAACTTCCAGGTCTTGTAATATCACCATAATCATAGAAATATTGCTCCCAAGCAAATTCAAGTCCATTCATTGGAATCATACTAACTTGGTCATCTGCATTGTCCATAAATACTATATCGCCATTACCACTAGTAATCTTAATATCGTCGATTCTAAATCCAGTAAGAGTATTATCATCAGGAGTAGAGTATGCTGGGTCTGAACCAAAAGCAAATTGTATTATGACTTCTTGACCTCCATAAGCACTAAGGTCGAAATTAACTTCATGCCACTCTTCTTGTCCTCCCCAACCTGCTGATATCTGATCTAAAGCCCCCCCACAATCATACTCTACATCATTATATATCCAACCATATCCATAATTAAAATCATAAGGGTCATCGCCGTTCAATAAATTCCATGTAACCCCACCATCATTTGATATCCGAACATTTGCAGCATCCCATCCATCAGTGCAGGTACCACCAACAGCAGCTCCTGCATAATCTTCAATTCCCCAAGTCATCATTGCAGACAGGTTCCCCCCTACAGGAACATCTATAGTTGGAGATTGTAATACCTGAACCCATGCGTCAAGATAGCCACCAACACCTGGATCTCCACACCACCAATTTTGACCATCATATGAATCAGAAGATGATTGATTAAAATAAACAGGAACATCACTTACATTCGCAATGTCTACCCAGTAATAATCCTCAAGATAATTATCCCCATCACCATCATAATCTGGTAAGTCAGCCCATAATGCAAAATTCATTTTTATAATCTCATTATCAGATATAAGAGAGGGGACACTAAGCACTGGCGATGTCAAACTAGATATCACATCATAATTATCATCATCTAAATGAAAACTTTGTGTTGGACTATAACTAGATTCATCAGTTAACTCCCATTCTGAATCACTTGTCCATCCTGAAATATCACCCTCAAAATCCTCAAGGTAAATAGTAGTGGTATCCTCACGTGTGATTGTATTAATAGTCAAAGTAGCATCATGATACATGCCATTATTTAGAGAAACAACACGACCTTGATTAGTGAAATTTTGAATTTTATAATTCATATCTTTCGCAATAAGAATATTCATTAAAAAAATAATCCCTAGGTATAAACGCATTGTGCTCTCCATCTCATTTAGTATTAAAACGATAAAGTGGGATTCTGCCCTCACAAGAATCCCACTTTATTAAAAACATTATATCTAATATATGCTTTTAGCTTATTTCATCAGTACTAACTTTTTAGTTTTAGTAACACCATTAGAGGTCATACTGTAGAAATATACACCACTAGCCATATTAGCTCCATCAAAGATGAATTCATGGGAACCTGCTTTACGGTGTTCATTTAGCAAGGTTTTAACTTTTGACCCACGTATATCATAAAGATTTAGCACGACATTACTCGGTTGGTCTATATCATATTTAATCTGCGTAACCGGATTAAATGGATTAGGATAATTTTGCTGAAGAGTAAATTTAGAAGGAGAAATATTTTCTAAATCACTACCTAAACTGCTACTCGCATCATTACCGTAGATACCAATATACACCCTATTCATAAAATCCTCATATCCTGTTGATGGCGGATATGTCTCCGTATAAAAATCAGGCATCTGAAAAAATATTGATACTTCATCATCTGTTCCTGTATTTGCAAGATGAATACCAACCTCAAGCTGCTTATCAGGATATATTCCACCAGGAGTTTGGGTTACATTTTCAAGGTCAGTCCATGAAGCACCCAAGTCTGTTGATTTCATCATGTAGATATCAATATCTTGAGGATAGTAGAACATTGTATCCTCACTCCAGACAAAGTCAGAACCCTCATACCCAGCATACCACATAACCTGACTATCTTCCTCTTCACTTAGTGTTATTTGAGGATAAAAATAGTACTGTGGAGGATATGAGGCTGAGTTAATGTGAGGTATATCAGAAGTTCCCCAGTCTGCGTAATATGTATCGGAAAGATCATTCAGCAAACTCGCCCTCCAATTATTTGGCTCTTCCATAGGATTAGGATTGTAGAAATAGTAGTGCCCACCACTTCCAAAACGACCTTCAAGATAGAGTGTGTCCGCAAGGCCATCACCATCAGCATCTTCACAACCACCTACAGAATCTGGACATACCATAGGAACAGCAACCGTAGAGAAATGAAGTCCACCATTGTTATCTGTTCTTACATCAAAATCATAGTAGAAAAACCATCCTGGTGTCAAGAAACAAGCCCCTCCAACATTGGAATAAAATATAGAATCACCACATGGGACCTCTATAATATCCCCAGTACTTTCATCAACACTATCACATACTGCATCAGGGTACCATAATTGTTCTGGGTAATCATTAGGATTTGCAGAGAACATAGTATACAGAGAGTCTGAAAGCCTCACAAGGGTCTCATCAGTAATATAATGATAACCAGAATTGTTGTATCCTTCATCGGATGTCCACGTCTCACCAAAATCTTCAGTCTTTCTAAACCAAAAAGTGTGAAGCTTAGGTTCTTCAGTATCACTCAGATAAGAATAACCAATCTGCCCCATATATCCTACCCCATCTTCATTAATATGGTAGTCAGGTCTTGATGTATATCCACCATTATCATACCAAAATGGATCACCATTATCATCTACAAGTCCATCGCTAGCAACAACATAGGGGTCATTCATAAGAAAATATCCACTAGAATGGAAATAACTAGATACCCAATAATAATTAGCTGGAATATCAGACCAAGCATTGTAGACAGAATAAAGCACGGGATTACCACCACCACCATTAACCCATGAATTACCATTCCAAAGATCCATAGGGTCGCAAGGAGTTGTTCCACAACCAGTATTTAGATGGAATGGGTTTACCCATGCAGAAAATTCACCAATACCCTGAGAATCATAACTGTACAGAGGATATCCTCCATAGGTTCCACCACCATGATCACTATTTGTATATTCATTCCAGATTGCAGTAGGATTTCCACCAGGTGCAAAACCAGCACTAGGATATCTTCCCTGAGGTGTCCCTGTTGCAGTAGGTAAATTTGGCTCTTCTTCACCGGTTGGGTATCGAGTATTTATTGTCTGTTCAGTAAACCACTCTTCTCCATCTTCAGATTGGGATGCACCAATGTATCCTGCTGTCGCACCTAAACCCTGGAATTGACGATAAACTGCCAAATAACCTTCACCCAATGCATGAGCTAATGGATTTGGAGTTGGGTTATAAGGACCATAGCCGTTAAGCGATGAGTCTACTAAAGAAGCAGACCATTCACTGTCTCTATTAGAATACTGAGTTGCAGGACCAAATCTATGATCAGCACCAAATGTATTCAAATATACCGGTTCCTGAAGACGCGGTAATTTCTTTGGTAAAGACCTAGATACCTTCTTATTCGTATGTATTGCACGCGCAAAAAGGGGAGCAGCTACTAAAACAGATAGAAGTACAATAACTGATTTTCTCATATGATTTCTCCACATTATGTTTTTATTAAAAAGATTTATAGTGGTATGTAGGAATGGTAAAATACTTTGCTTAACCTATCATAAGCAAGCACTGAGATTAAATTAAAATTTCAGTCCTATTGCGACCTGATTGGTATGATTTAGAATATCGTAATCCACAAATGCATAATCCACTGTAAGGGCCATTCGACCCAATCTAA
>MDTB01210138.1_pt1 | contig 11073 bp, 11 predicted proteins | sample 811161 | NCBI WGS metagenome assembly MDTB01 (sample SAMN05326650, study PRJNA326480) | marine metagenome | isolation source: seawater | place: Mediterranean Sea | collected 2009
ATTTTTTTTAGCTGGAGTTACAGATTATTTTGATGGTTATCTTGCCCGAAAATATAATGCAGTATCTCAACTTGGTGAAATACTAGATCCAATTGCAGATAAAATACTTATTCTTTTTGTCTTATTTGGATTGGCAATAAATCTATCCAGTTATTTGATTGGCTTCCTTGGAGCAATAATTATAACTAGAGAAATTTGGGTGGGGGCTCTAAGAGATTTAAATGCAAGAAACGGAAAAAGCGATGCCACTAAGGTTACATTTTTAGCAAAAATAAAAACTTCAGTTCAATTATTGACTCTTTCTATATATTTATTTGGATTGGCAATAAACAATATGTTAATAATTGTTATAGCAGATTTTCTATTATTCATCTCACTGTTTATCACTTTATATACCGGCTTTATTTATACTTTAAACACTTTTAAAAAATGAAGAATTTTAACAAGGAAGACTATAAGACACCATTAGAGTTAAGTAATTTAATAATGTAAAATGTGTAAAAAATATGCATAAAAAAATATGAAAATAATCATTGTAAGCGGTGGCTTTGATCCTTTACATTCTGGTCACATAGCCTATTTTAAGTCTGCAAAAGAACTTGGTGATGAATTAATAGTTGCATTAAATAGTGATGAGTGGCTTATAAATAAAAAAGGCAAATTCTTTATGCCATTTCATGAGCGTAAAGCCATAGTTGAGAATTTGTCATGTGTTGATTTGGTTATTGATTTTGAAGATGATGAACTAGGAAGCGCAACAAATGCCTTGATTAAAGCAAAAGAAATGTATCCAGATGACGACATAATTTTTGCAAATGGCGGCGACAGAAATAAAGAAAATATTCCTGAAATGTCGGTTGCAAATATAAAGTTTGAGTTTAGCGTGGGTGGGGATGATAAAAAAAATTCATCATCATGGATACTTAAGAATTGGCAGTACTATCATGAAAAAAGATTATGGGGCTCTTTTTATAATCTCTTTGAAGAAGATCAAGTTAAGGTTAAAGAGCTTGTTGTAGATCCAGGAAAAGGGATGAGTTTTCAAAGGCATTTTAAGAGAAGTGAAATCTGGATGGTCAGCAAAGGCTCATGTATTATAAACTATAGCAAAGATGATCCTGATAAGAAGAAAAATATTAAATTAAATAAATTTGATCATTATCTTGTACCTGTTGGCGAATGGCATCAAATTACAAATCCTTTTACGGAGACATGTCACCTTATTGAAATTCAATATGGTGATGAATGTGTAGAAGACGATATCGAAAGAACAGAATATTATCAAGAAAAATAATCTTTAAACTACTATATTTATAATATTCCTATACAATGCCTTTTATTGTATTGGCTGGATGGCAGAGTGGTTATGCAGCGGCCTGCAAAGCCGTTTACTCCGGTTCGATTCCGGATTCAGCCTCCAATAGTTTTTTATTTAAAATATTGTAGATATATTTATTTACATAGATATAATTCGTATTTTTTTAATACATAAATTATGGAGAGATAAATTATGAAAATTTTAGTAATGGGTCTTCCAGGCTCAGGCAAAACTTATTTAACAGAGCGCTTAACGCCTCTTTTAAAATCTGCCTGGTATAATGCTGATAAAGTTAGAGAAATGGCAAATGACTGGGACTTCAGTGAGGAAGGCAGGCAAAGACAGGCAAATAGAATGAGAACTTTTGCTGACTTTGAAAAAGATAATAATAGGTTTGTCATTTGTGACTTTGTTTGCCCAACCAAAGAAACACGTAAAAGTTTCAATGCTGATATAATCATTTGGATGGATACTATTAAAGAAGGAAGGTTTGAAGATACTAATAAATTATTCCAATCTCCTGAAAATGTTACTTATCACATTAAAGAATGGAATGATAAAAATCATATTAATTTAGCTCATGATATAAAGGAGAAATATGTTTAATTGGAAAAAACCAACAGTTCAAATGCTCGGAAGATGGCAGCCATGGCATGATGGGCATCAAGAGCTATTTAAAAGATGTGTTGCTAAAACAGGACAAGTAGCAATTCAGGTTAGAGATGTTCAAGGTGCTTCAGGAGGTGATGGTCAAGATGACAATCCTTTTGATTGGGACGTGGTATGTAAGAACATTGAGGACGGACTCCTTAAAGATGGTTTTAAAAGGGGCATAGAATATGAAATAATGCTAGTCCCTAATATTGTTAACATTACCTATGGAAGGGGAGTTGGCTACAGTTTTGAAGAAGAAGTTTTTGATAAATCAATTACAGATATTAGTGCTACAAATATAAGAAAAAAGCTTAGAGAAGAAGGTAAACTATAACAAATCTTTATAAAAAAAACAGGAGCATAATTTTTAGCCCGAGTGGTGGAATTGGTAGACACAAGGGACTTAAAATCCCTCGATAGAAATATCGTGCCGGTTCAAGTCCGGCCTCGGGTACCATAAATTATGAAAAAAAATTGGCTTGTTGCAACATATAAAATTAACAGAGTTAAAATATTAGAGAGAAATTTACAAAACCAAAACTTTGACTATTATTTACCAAAAATAATAACAAAAAAGATTAACTCTAATCCCAAAATAGAAGCGCTCTTTCCTGGCTATATTTTTGTTAATACAAGTTTAAAAAATTGTTCAGCACTCAAATATACTAAGGGAATTACAAACATTATAAAATTTGGTAATAATTTTTCCTACATCTCTAATAAAGAAATTAAAGTAATGAAAATGATAGAAGAGTCATCAAAAATAGATCCATTAGTTTTGAAATTAGATTTAGGTCAAGATGTCATGATTACAAAGGGTTCTTTTAGAGGTAATATAGTAAAAGTTTGCTCTCTTCCTGTTAAAGAGCGAGTAGGCATCCTTCTTTATTTTCTTGGCTCTAAGAGAAGAGCTACTATCTCAGAAAAAGACCTCATCTTTTAAAATACATTGACTACAAAAACACATAAATTTATACTAATTCAATTTTTTGAAAGGTATTAATTAGATTATATTAATTATTAATCCTTGCGGTAGCTATGTATTTCAATTATTTTGTTAATATCAATCAATTATAATAAATTAGTAATCTATTGATGAAAGAATAAAATATTACAGAAAATTAACTAAATCTTATAAATATCGTTCAAAAAAATAGCAAAGCGTCTCAAAGAGAGATATCTCAACATGCCGGCTTTAGTATTGGAAAAGTTTGTCATTTTCTTTAGGAATTGATAGATATTGGGTTTTTTAAAATACATGACTTTAATTATTAAAAAAATAAATTAAAATATGTTAAACGCCAAAAGGTATCAAAGAAAAAAGCTATTATAAATATGCAATTTATTATCAAAAAGAAAGAAGAATTCAATAAACTTAAATCATACCAAAATACATAATTTTTTATGCAAGAAGCACACACTCGTAAATATCCGAACGATTTTGATGATGGAATTCATCTTCAAGAACTTTTTTATGTTCTATTTGAAAGAAAATGGATTATTATCTCTCTGACAACTTTTTTCTCGATTGTTGGAGTTATATTTAGTCTCCTTTTACCTAATATATATGTATCTAAAGCTATTTTAGTTCCTGTTAATTCATCTAATAACATTTCTGGGGCTTTTGGAGGTTATAAAAGCCTTGCAGGGCTTGCTGGTTTAAATCTTCCTGCAACTGGAAATGTAGATAATACTGTAAAAGCGATAGAAAAGATTAAATCTCTTAGTTTTTTTGAAAACAACATACTGACAAATATTTATTTGCCGGATCTTATGGCCTTCAAGTCTTGGGATGCTGAAACAAATAAACTGACTTATAATAATAGTATTTACAATACTGATAGTAACACATGGGTTAGAGACTATTCTTATCCTCAGCAACAAATACCAAGCCCCCAAGAAAGCTTTGAAGTATTTAAAAATAAACACCTAGGTATAAGTGCAAATAATGAATTTGGCTTTATTACCATATCAATCAAACATGAATCACCAATTGTTGCGAAGCAATGGACTGAGTTAGTTGTTAATGAAATTAATAGCTTTTATAGACAAAAAGATAAATTAGAATCAGAAAAAGCTGTTAGTTATCTTAATCAGCAAATTTTTTCAACTAGTTTATCTGAAATTAAAGAGGCCTTAGCGCAACTTTTGCAAGAGGAAACTAAAAAGTTAACTCTTATTGAAGCCAATCAATATTACGTTTTTGATTACATTGACCCTCCTGCGGTAATGGAACAAGAATCGGAGCCTAACAGGGTTCTAATATGTATCTTCAGTGCATTATTAGGTGCGATATTAAGTTTTTTATTTGTTCTTATAAAATACTATGTTTTCAGTAAAAAAACTTCATAATTTTTTTATTTTTCAATATATATATTTCTTTCTTATAATATTGACTCTTATCAGATCTTACAGTGCAGTTTCCAGACAATAACGGCTTAAAAAATATCATTATATTTAATTTAACAAAAAAATTATTATGAAGTTACTTATTACAGGTGGTGCAGGTTATATCGGTTCACACATGGTCAGGTATGCCCAGGAGCATGGCCATGATGTTGTAGTGCTTGATGATTTTTCAACAGGTCATGATTGGGCGGTTAGGGATTGTGAAATACTGCAAGTAAACCTACTTGATCAGGATAAGCTCTCTAGGTTACTTAAGGGTCGTCAATTTGAGGGTGTAATTCACTTTGCTGCAAAATCACTTGTGGGAGAGTCTGTTAAAAAGCCAGTCATGTACTACCAAAATAATGTGACCGGTACGCTGAACCTCGTCAACGAGATGCTGAAAAATGATATTAATAAACTTGTTTACTCATCAACTGCCGCGATTTTTGGACATCCAGTAACGGACAAAATTGCAGAGGATCATCCTAAAAATCCAATCAACCCCTATGGTCAAAGCAAGCTTATGGTTGAGAATCTGCTCCAGGATATCTGTTTAGCCAATGATTTTAATGTCACATGCCTTCGCTATTTCAATGCAGCTGGTGCACATGAGTCAGGAGAGTTAGGAGAAGCCCATGATCCTGAGACACACCTTATTCCAAATGTTATTAAAACAGCGCTTTCAAATAAGAGCAATCTAAAGATATTTGGTGATGACTATCCTACGCCTGACGGGACATGTATACGTGATTATGTTCATGTCTCAGACCTTGCCCAGGCACACTTGTTGGGGCTTAAGTATATGCAAAAAAATAAAGGATTTTCAGCATTTAATCTGGGAAATGGTGATGGGTTTTCTATTTTTGATGTGATTAAAGCCGCTGAACGAGTTGTTGGAGAATCAATAGAATATAAAATAATTACAAAGCGAGAAGGTGACCCATCAATGCTTGTAGCTGATAGTTTGAAAGCAGTATCGGTGCTTGGTTGGCTACCAAATCATAAAAACTTAACTTCGATTATTAAAAGTGCGTCGGACTGGCATAAAAATTTTGAGAAAGTAAAAGTATGATTAACCATATATGCAGTCATTACAGTGGGTGGTTCAACAACATGTTTAAGACATTTTTATAAGGATATTCACCCAAAGATATTCTTATGACAAAAGGGTTTATAAAGTTTTGAAAGTAGCAATCGTTCATTACTGGATCTTGCAAATGCGCGGTGGTGAAAAAGTCTTAGAGGCTCTATGTGAAATGTATCCTGATGCCGACATCTTCACCCATGTATATGAACCTGATAATGTGTCTGAAACAATAAGATCTCATAATGTATCTACAACATTTATATCAAGATTACCCTTCGCAAAAAAATTATATAAGCTATACCTTCCCTTCATGCCGCTTGCATTAGAGCTTTTGGATCTTACTGAATATGATCTAATAATTTCTAGTGAATCTGGGCCAGCTAAGGGTATTATTCCAGGGCCGAGAGCGACGCATATATGCTATTGTCATTCTCCTATGCGCTATATTTGGGATCATTATCATGTCTACTATAAGAGTGCGGGATTTATATCAAGATTGCTAATGCCTGTGATCTCTCATTATTTACGGCAATGGGATATGGCAAGCGCTGCACGAACAGATGTGTTTGTAGCAAACTCTTCGCATGTAGCCAATCGTATTAAAAAATATTACCGACGTGATGCTGTTGTGATACATCCTCCGGTTGCAGTTGAGGACTTTAGTAAAGTTGATAAGTCTGAGCTTGGAGATTTTTATCTGTGGGCTGGTGAGTTGGTTGCTTACAAAAGACCAGATATTCTTGTGGAGGCTTTCAATCAATCGGGCAAGAAGCTGGTGGTTATAGGTGATGGACCTGCACTGAAAAAGCTTCAGCAAGTTGCGAAGGGAAATATTCAATTTCTAGGTAAAGTAGATTTTAATACGCTAAAGTGGCACTTTTCTAGATGTAAGGCGCTTATTTTTCCTGGTGAAGAAGACTTCGGCATAATTCCTGTAGAAGTTCTTGCTTCCGGTAGGCCAGTTATTGGTTTGGCCAAAGGCGGGCTTTTAGATATTTTCGATGGTCAGCAGGTTGGTCAATTATTTCATGATGCAAGTATAAGTAGCTTGCAGCATTCTATTGATTTATTTGAACAGGATTCAGGTAAATTTGAAGATATTTGCATTGAGCGTTCTAAGAAATTTAATAAAGAAATTTTTGTCAGTGAGTTTTTTGAAGTAGTAAAAAAGGCCACGTCATAGATAGGCCTGAATAGAATTTTTATTTTGTAATAAATAATGAAAATATTATCAAAAATACGTAGCATCAAGCTTTCTTATAAATTTTTAAAGATGGCTTCAAAAGCTCTTGTCATCAAAACATCATCTGGCGTCTTAACATTCTTGATGTTTCTTGTGGTGGCAAGAGTTTTAACTGCAGAGCAATTTGGATTATTTGGAGTTGGTTTTTCTCTAGCGCTGTTCTGTTCTGTTGTAGGTAGTCTTGGCCTTGGAACACTTATCATGCGCCTGTGGCCTGAATATACGGTCGGAGGCAATCAAAAGATTGCAGTTCAGGCAATGAAATGGGCTATAAAAAGAACTTTCTTTGTCTCATTGTTCCCTGCTGGTTTGATTTTTATAATTTTTATAATTTTGGACATTATAGAATTTCAAGATCATTATGACTTTGGATTTGGCCTTTCCATTGCAACTTTGATAATTAGCATGTCGATATCAGAGTTCCTTTCAGGGGCATTGCGTGCTCAGGGAAAATTGACATTGGCATTGTTTCCAAAAGACATTTTATGGCGGCTTTTTGTAATTTTAGGATTCGGATTCGTATATTTTTTTGGTATTCCTGTCGATGCAAGTTTGGTTCTGCTTGGTAGTGCAATGTTACTTATTATGGTGACTGTTGTACAAATTCTACTTTCTGACCTGAAGGATATCTTGAAGGGTAACCAAAACGCTACTGGTGAATATAGGGCTGAGTGGTTGGAGTTGGCTAAACCAATATGGCTTAGCGCTATTTTATTTTCCTCAACAATGCATGCAGACATGATGCTGATTAGTTTTTTCCTCGACGCTGAAACTATTGCTGCCTATTTTGCTGCCCTTAAAATTGCCAGTATTCTGGCATTACCTATATTGGCAATAAATCAGTTGAGCGGACCAATGATTTCAAAATACTTTCATGCTGATGATGTTTCAACTTTAAAACAGAATCTGAGGTTATATTTAGTTTTCTGCACGATAGTTGTCTTGCCAATCCTCTTTACTATTATTTTTTATGGGCGATTCTTGTTGGCGCTCTTTAATCCTGTTTTTGTCGATGCTTATTTTGTGCTTGTGGTTCTCTCAGTGGGCTATCTCTTTCACTGTTTAAGTGGCCCTGCAGCTGTTTTTTTGCAGATGACTGGGCGCTCAACTCTGGTGTTAAAAACTTCATCTACATCCCAAATTATAGCTTTACTTGTATTCCCTTTTGCCGCAACTACATTGGGTAGTTTTGGAATCGCTTTGACCCGAATGTTTGAAATGGCATTGCGTAATTCTCTCCATTCGTTTCAGGTACGCCGTATCTTCGGCATCCATACTAGTATTGCTTCATTTTTATTCAATAAATCTATTGAATAAAATAACCGTTAAAATTTTTGTAAGGAATCAGGCATGACAACACCAAATTTCATTTACGTAGGTACAGGCAAGTCAGGCAGTACTTGGCTTCATCAGGTCTTTCAAAAGCATCCTCATGTTTATGTCACGCCTGTCAAAGAAACAAATTATTTTGATCTTAATTATGAGCGTGGTATTGGTTGGTATGAGGATTTTTTTAAAAATGCTCAAGAAAACCAAATGGTAGGTGAAATCTCTCATCGCTATATGAGAAGCGACAAAGCTGTTTCCAGAATTAAGCAAGATTTAGGCGATATAAAGATTTTGGCTTTTTTTAGAGAACCCTCTGAATATTTCTTATCTGATTATTTGTTTACCGTTCGTAATGGCGGTTTTTCAGGTACGGTCGACGAGTGGGCGGATAACGGGTTTGATTGGGATGCTATATTGTATGCTGATCTTATCAGACCCTATGTCGAAACATTTTCAAGAGAAAATGTGATGATTGCTAACTTCAAAGATATTGGTGGCGATCCTGAGTCTCTTCTCAAAAAAATCTCCAGCTTTCTTGCAATATCCGATTTTCCCATTGACGCAGCTAATATTGGTAGGGTTAATCCAGCAAAAAGTCCAAGAAATAAAATTATTTCAAGAACAGTTAATATGGCTTCAAGAGCGCTGAAGAGAAAAGGTGGGCAGCGAATAATTGCTGCTTTTAAGTACAATTCCTTTGTGCAGACGTTGCTTTATAAAAATCTTAAAAAAAAGCCAGAGATTCCAGCTGCAATTAGAGACAAAATAATTACTCACTCAGCTGATGATATAAAATGGTTGGATCTTACGTTTAATACCAGCCTCGAAAAAACGTGGTACAAATGATAAGTGTGGAGATCTAGTTGGATATGAATCGTCCTAACACGTTTTTAGTTGGAGCTCCTAAGTGTGGAACAACAGCAATAGCATCCTATTTGAACGATCATCCAAGCGTTTTTCTTCCTTACCCTAAAGAGCCTAGCTTCTGGAGTTTTGATTTAAAGCCCGGGCAGGCTTCCTTAAAAATTGATAGTGTTGAAGGTTATCTGAGTATTTATAAGAAAGCCAAATCTTCTCAAAAGGTGCTGCTGGATGCGTCTACATCATATTTTCACTCAGAAAATGCAGTTCAAGAGATACTCAATTTTTCGCCTGATGCTAGATTTATTGTTATGTTGAGAAATCCGGTGGATGTCGCATACGCATTTCATATGGAGCAGGTATTTAATACATTTGAGGATGAAAAGTCTTTTGAGAAGGCCTGGAACCTACAGGATATTCGTAGAATTGGGAAAATGATCCCATCTCGGTGTGTGGAGCCTAAAAATCTGCAGTACAGACAAGTTGCAGCGTTAGGATCCCATCTAATACGGCTAAAAGGTTTACTCCGCGAAGATCAGTTACATATTATTTTCCACGAGGATTTTGCTAGAAATCCTCGTGCGACTTATCTCTCACTACTGTCATTTTTGAATCTGGAGGATGATGGCCGTCACCATTTCGAGATAATTGCTTCTGCGCATTACAATAAATATCCTTGGCTAGCTACTTTTTATCAAAATCCGCCAAAGCAAATTCGTTTTCTAGTGCGTGGAGTTAAAAGGTTACTTAGTGTTTATACTAACAGAGATACTTTGGAGTGGATTAAAAGCTGGCTGATACGGCGTTCTCCTAGGCCACAATTAGACCCGAATTTTAGGGCTTTGTTGGTTAAGGAATTTAACTCTGAAGTTTCAATGATAGAAACTATTACACATAGAGACTTGTCTTCATGGAGAGCTTAATTGTAGAATGGGTTATAGCTTTCTCATGATATTGAAATCTAATTTTTTTTATTAACTAAATCAAATGTCTACTCCTAATTTCTTTATTATAGGGGCCCCAAAGGCAGGTACAACCGCCCTTGCTCATTACCTTTCAGAACACGAAAAAGTTTTTTTCTCTAATATTAAAGAGCCATTTTTTTGGTGTGATGATTTTAATAAGAACCGTCATGAATTCAATATTCACTCTATTGAAAAATATCTTGATCTATTTAATGAAGCTACTGAGGATATTATTGCGATCGGCGAAGGTTCTACACGTTACTTACGATCGAAGAGCGCAGTCAAGAACATTGTAAAATTCAACCCTAAAGCTCGTTTTATTATAATGTTGAGAAATCCAATTGAGAGTGTGCTAGCCTTTCATATGGAACAGATGTACTCTTTGGAGGAAAATGTCGAGGATTTTGAGAGAGCTTGGAAGCTGCAAGACAAAAGAAAGTCTGGTCTTTGTTTGCCACCAAAGTGTAGTAACCCTGAACTTCTGCAATATGGCGATGCATATAAATATGCAGGGCAGTTAGAGCATGTTTATTCGAATGTCAGTCCCGATAAAGTTAAGGTTATAATTTTTGATGACTTTAAAACAGATACCCTGAATGTTTACAAAGATACACTTTCATTCTTGGGGCTTGATTATGATGGACGAGAAAAATTTCCCGCACTGAACTCAGCTCATAAACATCGTTTTAAGTTCTTAGCTCGACTGATTTTGTCACCACCGAAGATTTTGGCACCTTATATTCTTATGATTCGATTATGGTTGATCAAAAAACGATTTCCTGTTGTTGAAGCTGTAAAGAGCAGTCTTAATATTAGGGCGCCCAGGAAAAAAATCTCTAAGGAATTGGAGCTAGAACTAAAAGAGTACTTCAAAAGTGATATTTTAAGACTGTCGAAAATACTGGGCAGAGACCTGAGCCACTGGGTTGATTAGTTGCAAAAACATGACTTTTATTTTCCTTTAAAGACTAAAAAAATATGAACAATTTTCGACTTATATACGCCCATTCATTTTTTAGCAAATACCTGTAATGCTTACACCAATCGGATTTTTTAGCGAACTGAAATTATTATTTCAAGTCACTATTTTGGTTTAATTGAATAGCTGAAAATTTACTCTCAATATTATGATTATTTTAGTATGTAAGATTGAGCTAAGTTTTTGATTGAATTTATATAGATGGATTATTTGAATACAGAGAAAAAAATAGACTGAATCAGATTA
>MDTB01091267.1_pt1 | contig 11072 bp, 8 predicted proteins | sample 811161 | NCBI WGS metagenome assembly MDTB01 (sample SAMN05326650, study PRJNA326480) | marine metagenome | isolation source: seawater | place: Mediterranean Sea | collected 2009
AACTCCCATCGTAATTATTCAGGTGGTCCCTATCAATATTTGACACAATTGCCACATAAGGCTGAAGTGACAAAAAAGAGCCATCAGACTCATCGCCTTCAGCCACCATGTATTCACCTTGCCCTGAGACAAAAGGACTAACATACCCATCTACGACACCTCCTATCATACAAGTTGGGTCCAGTCCTGCCTGTATCAATACATGAGAAATGATACTTGTGGTTGTAGTTTTACCATGAGAACCCACAACCGCAATCCCTTTACTCGAATTAAATAAATCAGCTAACACCTGTCCCCGCGTAACACACGGAATACCCAATTTTTTAGCGTTGATGATTTCTGGGTTCTGACTTGAAATTGCACTACTGTAAATCACTAAATCAGCGCTTTTTACATGCTCAGCCGAATGCCCCTCATAACACTGAACACCCAACGAAACAAGATGGGAGTTACGAAAAATTATTGGATGCATTTGTTCAATTTTTAAATTCATTGCCTTCTGATGGAATTGCAATTCTGAATATCGATGATCCCGGTATTTGTTCTATTCTGCCTAAATTACAATGCTCACTGTTGACTTTTGGTGTTAGTGATAAAGCAGGTGTTCGGTTGCTGGGTTATGAACTCAATGGAATGAATTCAATGTTCTCTGTGCAAAGTTTGTATGGAAAAATGGAATATGAATTAAGTTTGCCGGGGCGTCATAATATTATGAATGCGTTGGCCAGTTGCGCTCTTACTCAGTTTCTAGCGTTGAAAGTAGAGATGTTATATTCTGCTTTAGCTACTTTCCCTGGCGTGGGGCGTCGTTTTCAATGCCGGGCTCGTATCGCCCTGGATGAGGGAGAGGTGTTGTTGATTGAGGATTATGGTCATCACCCTCGAGCTATTGAAGCTGTGATTCACGCGGCGCGAGACGCTTGGCCACATGGAAGGCTAGTTATGGTTTTTCAACCTCATCGTTATAGCAGGACTAAGGATTGTTTGTTAGAGTTTGTAGAAGTGCTATCTAGAGTAGATTGTCTGGTTTTGCTGGATGTGTATTCTGCAGGTGAAGATTGTGAGGAGGGAGTGCAAAGTATTGAATTGTATCAGCGTTTAGAAAATAATTCGTTATTGGAAGTGTATTATGTTGAATGCTTGAGTCGTTTGCCTGCGTTCTTGTCGACAATTGTTCGTTCGGACGATATTATTTTATTACAGGGTGCGGGAGATATTGGATCTCAAGCTTCGTTTATTGAAGGTCAGCTGTCCTCAGGTGTGAAGTGATGATTAAAAAAAATAACGTGTATACAGGAAATAAAAGAGAAAGACCTGTAGTCGTGTTCACTAAACGTTTTTTTTTGTTTGTTTTTTTGAATATATTTTTGATTTCAGTTGTTTCATTCTTTTGTTTCTGGGGTTGGCGGTATATACATCGTCCATCCGTATTACCGTTTCGAAGCTTGACTTTATCTGCTTCTGCTAATTATGTTGATATGCATTTAATGCAGTCAATTGTCAGGAAGAGTATTGACGGAGGTTTTTTTAGTTTTGATCAACGTAGAGTTGAGGTGGCGTTGAAAAAGCTTCCTTGGATTAAAAGTGTTTCTATTCGAAAAGTATTTCCTGATAGGTTGATTGTACATGTTGAGGAATATGTGCCAATTGCCATGTGGGGAAAAAAGATATTGACGGATTCTGGAGTTTTATTGTCGGTAGAGCAACCTCCTACATTAGGGTTGCCTATTTTATTGGGGCCTCAGGATTCAATGAAGGAGATGTGGAGTGAGTATCAGTCTTTGAGTCGTATGGTGAGGCCATTGAATTTAGTCGTTCAGAAATTATTATTAAGTAACAGGCACTCATGGTCATTGATATTAAGTGGCGGGTTAGAGGTTGTGCTTGGGCGCGATAATAGTTTGGATAGATTTCGTCGATTTGTAAGTTGTTATCACCAGCTTTTGCATGTGCACGCAGGAGTGATGTGGCGAGTGGATCTGCGTTATTCAAGCGGAATGGCGGTTCGTTGGTCGGCGTGATAAGGTGTTGTGATTTTTCTTTTGTATTTTATCTTGCGATTTTCTTTATTTTGATGTTGTGAGGAAGAGTTAAGGTGCTGCTTGAAGTTCCCCTTTTTTATTTTTCAACTTAACCCTGTTTCTTGGATATTAATTTAAATTTCTAAATTTAAAGGTTTTATTTTTTTTTTAAGTTAGTCTGTTTCCCTCAGGAAGAGTTTTAACTTTTTTTCTTATTGTAATGATTTAAATAGCATTCAAACTAAAATGGGTTTATACTGATACAATCTTAGGGCTATTTTGGGGATGGCTCGGCGAGGATATATTTTGATCGGCGACTAATTATGCCGTGATTAATAACAGGGAGTTGATGTCGGTTATGGTTAAAAAACCAGAAAAAAATCTCATTGTCGCTTTGGATATAGGCACAAGTAAAATTGCAGCGTTAGTGGGAGAAGTGGGTCTTGATAACAGTGTTGAAGTGATAGGGTTTGGCGCTCACCCTTCTCGCGGTCTTAAGCGTGGAGTGGTTGTCAACATAGAATCAACAGTTCAATCCATTCAACGTGCAATTGAAGAGGCCGAGCTCATGGCGGGTTGCGAAGTTCACTCGGCATTTACCGGTATCGCTGGTAGTCATATTAGCAGTTTAAATTCACATGGTATTGTTGCTATACGTGACCGAGAGGTGAATCAGTCGGATGTAGATCGTGTTATTGATGCAGCTAAAGCTGTGGCTATTCCTTCGGATCAGCGTATTTTACATGTTTTGCCCCAGGAGTTCATTATTGATCAGCAGGAAGGTGTCCGTGAGCCTATTGGGATGTCGGGTGTGCGTTTGGAGGCAAAAGTGCACATTGTAACTGGCGCGGTAAGTGCTGCACAGAATATAACAAAGTGTGTTAAGCGGTGTGGTTTGCAAATCAGTGACGTGATCTTAGAGCAGCTGGCTTCCAGTCATGCAGTTTTAACTGAAGATGAAAAAGAACTGGGCGTGTGTATGGTTGACATTGGTGGCGGGACTACTGATATTGCAATTTTCACAGAGGGGGCTATACGCTACACTAGTGTTATACCCATTGCGGGTGACCATGTAACGAATGATGTTGCCGTAGCTCTTCGTACGCCAACACAACACGCAGAAGAGATCAAGATCAGTCATGCTGAATTGTGTTACGATCCAGTAGATGCTGGGGAGTCTATTGAAGTGCCCAGTGTGGCGGAACGTCCTCCTCGAAAAATACAGAAGAGGGCGCTATCTCAAGTTGTTACGGCTAGATATGAGGAATTATTCACACTGATTGCTGCAGAGTTGCGTCGCAGTGGCTTTGAAGATTTGATTTCAGCAGGAATTGTTTTGACTGGAGGCGGGGCAAACGTTATTGGTGCGTTGGACTTATCTGAAGCCGTATTTGGCATGCCCGTTCGTTTGGGTTTGCCGCAACACGTTTCAGGTCTAGGCGATGTGAGGCAAAACCCAGGTTATGCTACAGGCGTTGGATTATTGTTACATGGGGTACAGCAGCAAGTAGAGGGTCTGCCGCGTTTTGATGTGGATCGGGGGGTCATGGGGGTATGGTCTCGGATGCGCAGTTGGTTTAATGGTAATTTTTAATTGAATATGAATTATAAACAGGAGAACAGCAATGTTTGAGTTAGGTGATAATTCTCCACATAATGCCCAGATTAAAGTTATTGGATTGGGTGGCGGTGGTGGTAATGCTATCGAGCATATGATGTCTGAAAGTATTGAGGGTGTTGAATTTATTTGTGCAAATACAGATTCGCAGGCCCTGGGGCGTTCAAGTGCTGAAACGATTTTGCAGTTAGGCGAAGAGATGACTAAAGGTCTCGGTGCTGGAACGAATCCGGAGATAGGCAGGCAGGCTGCTGAGGAAGCTAGAGAGCAGATTAGAGATTCGCTAAATGGTATCGACATGGTTTTTTTGACTGCAGGTATGGGGGGAGGCACTGGTACTGGTGCAGCCCCTGTTGTAGCTCAAATTGCGAAAGAGCTTGGAATTTTAACTGTTGCTGTAGTGACGAAGCCTTTTGCATTTGAAGGTCGTAAGCGTATGGAGGTTGCTGAAAAGGGGATAGAGCAGCTAGGCCAATACGTGGACTCATTGATTACTATCCCGAATAATAAATTATTGAGCGTACTGGGTAAGAATATTACGTTACTAAATGCTTTTAAAGCTGCTAATAACGTTCTCTATGGTGCCGTGCAAGGAATTGCAGATTTGATTACGCGTCCGGGCTTGATTAATGTGGATTTTGCTGATGTTCGAACGGTAATGTCTGAAATGGGCATGGCAATGATGGGTACAGGAATTAGCAGCGGTGAAAACAGGGCTCTGGAGGCTGCGGAGTCTGCCATTTCCAGTCCGTTACTCGAAGATGTTGATTTTTCTGGAGCTAGGGGCGTTTTGGTTAACATTACAGCTGGGATGGATATGTCTATTGGTGAATTTGAAGCTGTAGGTGAGGCCATTAAGTCATTTTCTTCAGAGCAGGCAACGGTCGTTGTCGGTACGGTTATTGACCCTGATATGCGTGATGAGTTGAGGGTGACAGTAGTGGTGACTGGTTTAGGAAGAAGTACTCAAAATTGGTCACAAAAAGAGACTGTTGCGGCTAAAGATCGCCCGGTTTTAGGCGCCCGCAGTGATGGTACCATGGATTATAATCAGTTAGATCGGCCTGCTTATTTGCGAAAAGAAGGTCAAAAAGATAAGAGTGATGAACACATGGAGCGTGAGTCAAAAGACATGGAATACCTTGATATACCTGCCTTTTTACGTCGACAGGATGATTAAGCTTGTTTCAGTAGTGGAATATGTTAGAATCCGTGCTTCTCAGATAAAAGGATTGTTATGATTAAGCAGCGAACTTTAAAGAATTCCGTGACAGCGGTTGGTGTCGGAGTTCACAGTGGAAAGAAAGTACGCATCGTTTTAAGGCCAGCTCCTGTTGATTCGGGAGTGATTTTTCGCAGAGTGGATTTAGTCCCTGTAGTCGAAATACCAGCGAAAGTCGATTATATTGGTGCAACGGCATTATCAACGTCATTAGAAAAGGACGGTGCTACTGTTTCTACAGTTGAGCATTTGATGTCCGCTTTGGCGGGTATGGGGATAGATAACGTGTTCGTCGATATTGACTCTTATGAAGTTCCTATTATGGATGGTTCTTCAGCTCCTTTTATTTTTTTATTGCAGTCTGCTGTTATTGTAGAACAAAGTGCGCCAAAAAAAATCATTCGGGTGAAGCGTTCTGTAACAGTTGAGGAAGAGGATAAGTCTATTTCCTTGAGTCCTTTTTCAGGTTTTAAAGTTGATTTTCAGATTGATTTTGATCACCCTTTGTTTAATGAAAGTAATCAAAGCATCTCATTGGATTTCTCTAAGTGTTCTTATGAAAAAGAAGTTTCTCGTGCTAGAACATTCGGTTTTGTTGATCAGTATGAAATGATACGAAAAAAGAATTTAGCTCTAGGCGCTAGCATGTCTAATACCGTTGTACTGGATACTTTTTCTGTTAAGAATGAAGATGGCTTTCGTTATCACAATGAGCCATTGAAACATAAGATTTTGGACGTCGTCGGTGATTTGTATTTGTTGGGTTATGGTATCCTAGGGGTTGTTTCTGCATATAAGTCAGGTCATGCGTTGAATTTTAAATTATTGAAAAAGTTACTTGCATGCCCAGATGCTTATGAGGTAGTGACATTTGTTGACGAGAAAGAATCTCCAGCACTCTGGTTTCCATCTTCTTTGGTGCCTGATATGATCTAGTTTCTTTTGTTTGTAGCTCTTAGTTGCAACTGTTTTAAACATTTCTAATATTCTGAATTTATTTTTAAATTATTGAGTAGACTCTTGTCGCATGTGTAAAGCATTAATCATGATGTGATGTCAGTTCTGTCGGCTTTATGTGACTGTGTATCCGCATTAAAATCTTAAAAAAACATTATAATATTAAGAGAATCACTTCTGACTGGTTTTTTCATTTTTATTGACCTAGACTGAAAATGTGAATGTCTCCATTGAGATAGTAAGTTGTGAATAAAATGGATTAAAGAACAAGGAGAGTGCCGTGCTAAAAGTAGTGCAAGATATTTTTACAGTATACAAAGATAATTTACGAATTCGTTTGCAAGCAATTTTATATGCTGAACATTTCGCATTAATGCCGCCGTCAAACAACCGATTAGAAAAAGATGCACGTCAACGAGCTGCTAGAATAGCCCTGGGTGAGCTGCGGGAGTCAATCGATGGGTGTGTGGCTGAACATTTACACAAACGTTATGTTGGAAGTCAACAATTTGATCGTAGGGAATTAGACGTTCGTTATAAACGGTATGTTCTAATTGAAGAGCTCAGAACAAAAATTCAATCATGCGAGAATTTTGATGAGTTAGATGTTTTGGTCCGGCAGTATGAATTATTGATTGAAGCATTTGCTGTGCATGAAAAGATCAAGGTGTATGGTTTAGACCCCCGGCAAATCAGTGATGTGTCTTTAGCAGAATTTAAAGAATTATTATTCATGGATAATCCAGAGCCAGCTTCGCGTGAAAGATTCAATACATTGAGAAAAGACATTGTGTTACTTCGGTCTGAGCTTAAGGGTGCTGCAGCCGATAAGATGCGAAAATCAAATGATGATCGCGGCAGCTCTTGGAATGAGTTGGTGGCATGGGAGCAGGCTTTTTTTGAGCAGTGTATAACTGCGTTGGAAGAAATGGTGGTGGGTATTAGTTCGGGGTCATCTTATCATAAAGAAGGGAGAAAGAAATCTCAGGTTGGTATGATTGAACTCGTTAATACACTAAAGTTGTACACGACAGCTAGAATCGCTAAAGCTGAAAGCATCAGTGAATATACGGAAAAACACCGTGAAGAACGTCGCGTCACTATGATGAAAGCTAAAAAGGTTAAAAAGTGGCTGAGGGTATTGTTAGTGGCTGGAACCATGCAGTCTATATCTGAAAAGCTAGGTAGTATCCAGGCAGATGATCATATGAAGTTTCGTGTATTAAGGTGGAAACGAGAATATGTTCCAAAAGTGATTTATGAGTTGTTATCCGGTTCTAGAGTGAAAGCACTTAGTGAGAGGCTGGTAAAACATTTTTCTAAGTTTGATACTAACTTTGGTGAGTACGATTTTTTATATGATGCGATATTGGCTGAAATGCAAACAGATTTTAATAAAAAGAAATTAGATGGGGGGGCGTCTCATAAAAAAATAACTTTGATTTCCGATGTGGAATCTTTTCGTAAAAAATTAAGCTGTCAATCTTTAAGTGAACAATTGCCGGTGGTGGCCAGGCTGCGTGCTATCATTCATGAGCAGTATACAGAAAAAGATTCACACTGTAGTGTGTCAGAGGAGAAATCAAGCTCATCAGTTGATGTCAAACAAAAGATAGAAATAACAGATCCTAACTGCATTCACTCTGAATTTTTATCCTCAATGAATTCAGCTTATGAGCGACGTATGATTGCGTCGTTGGATGATGCCAGTGTAGAAGAAAAGCACAATGTCGATCGGTATTTAATTTCACTGGTTAAGTTGTCTGTGTATTTTTCTCAAGCAGTGAATTATTTGACCTCAGAAGAATGCGAAGCTCGTTTGCTAAAAGAATTGATGCTGAAGTTTCAACAGGTGATTGTTTCTACAAGTGATGTGTATGCAAGCGATTCTACCATTTTTGTTTTTTCGGATTCAGATGCGGGGATTTTAAACTCTCTTATGTCCCGATTATCGTCATGCGAAAGGCATCAGGCAATGTTGCGAGATCAGATACAAAGAAAGCAAGATAAATTAGAAAAAGAACTTGATAAGTTGGCTGGTTCAAAGGTTGCTAGGTGGACTGAGTTAACCAAGTCAGAGGACATAACTGCTGGAGAAGTGTGTTCTGCGATCAATTTGATTTTAGGATCAAATAGAGTATCTGTGGATCGTCAGTTGGATCGATTGCAGTTGAAAAGGTTGAGCATGTCATTAGCTAAAAATATGATTGCACGCATTATTGATTCTGAGGATCATGAAAAAATCTGTCGAGATGAAATTGATGCCGTGTTGAATGAGTTAACAAAAGACGTGAGAAAGGCTGCTATAAAAGTGTTGATTATGACTCGCGCACTAAAAGAGCTGGTGCGTGCTCAAGAATGTGAGATCGATTATGTGATGGAATTATTAGGTTTGTTGGAATCAACTCATTCAGATTGTGCTACAGAAAAAATGCCAGATATGATGCATGAGGCGATGATAAGATCGGATCGGTTGATGGGCGAAATGGAACGTATATTGAAAGAACAGTTTATTAAAAGACACCTATTTGGTAGTAGTGGCTCAAGAAGTTCATTGAAAAGTGATTATTCGCAACTAGCAGGTGTGGATCAAGCTGCCTACAATTTGGAACCCGGAGCTAAAAGCGTCATGATGCTTCGTCGACGGTCATTGTATGAAGAAATGACCTTGGAAACTGGGTCATTAGAAAAAAGTGGTTTTGTAGAGTCGACTGATGTCCAGGTGGACATAAAAAGTGGTTCAATCGCTATGATTAAAGAGGAGAAACAACCGTCATTAGGTCAGGGGGGAGCGACCAAGAATGAAGAGGAAAAAGTGACTTCGGGTGATAAGACGAACTCAGATTCGCTCAGCGTGACACGCTTAGTTCAGGTTGATGATTCCGATAAAGTGCATGTTTCTGGTGAGACATTGAGCCTCAGCTCACCTGATATGAGTGGAGATGGTCTTGGGGTAAAGCAAGTGAGGGAGCCTGACCCAGCTTTACAAGGAGGGGCAACGAAAGATAGCAGTGATTCAGTATTATCGAAGGATCATGAGGCGGTAGAGATTACGGGTTCAAATGAACAAACAAAGCCGAGGAAAAATGCATTATTGTTAGCCTCCATCCAGGCCGGTGGAGAAAGAGGCGGAGGTATTAAAGGTTTTGGTCTGAAGTCTTCAACTCAGGTTGTTAAGAATAAAAGTGGTCGTGGTCAGAAATCAGGTGATATTACAGAGTCTGTTTTAAACGATTCTCAAAGATGTGATTTATCACACGGGGACGCAGAAACACAGAATGGCGCTTCAATCCAGCAAGCAGGCCCGAAGCAAAACACATCATTTTTAGCGTTAATTCAGGCCGGTGGCGCAAAAGGTGGTGGTGTTAAAGGTTTTGGGTTGCGGTCAGTTAGCTCTGCTGTTGATAAACAGAATGGTGGTGGTGAGAAGTCATCTTTAAGTGGACATGAAGAACCGAGAAAAAATGCAACATTTTTAGATCTAATCAAGGCTGGTGGATCAAAAGGTGGTGGTGCGGTGGGTTTTCAGTTAAAGCCGGTTGATCTCAGCCAAACTAAAAAGAAGGTGGCGTCTGTTCAAGGTGGCATTTTTGGAAGCGCCCAGGATATGCTGTCTCGAAGTAAGTTGTTATCTCGAAGGCAGCAATTACATAACAGCGATGATGATAGTGATAGCGATAACAATTTCGATTTGTGATTGGACGTCGTGTCGTCCTGATTTTAATTTATACGGAATCGTCGATAGTACTGCTATCGGCGATTTATAATTTTGAATTCTTTTTTTCAACACAGTGTTCTCTGTAATTCCTTTATTGTATAATAGTGAGTTAATCTCCGGGTGTTATACTTCCTTTAAGTAAATTTAATAGAGTTACTAAAGGGGATAGGTAGTGCATAAACGCCAGGGTGATATTCAACAAGGAGGTTTTTACAATGAGCTTAAGGAGAGTCAGAGGCAGGCTAGACGCAAGAAGAGGATTCTCTCAGTTCTGGGTTCTTTTTTTGGATTGGGTCTTTTGGTCTTGCTTCTTATGGGGGCCTGGACATTGGTGTTGAGTGTCTTGATCGGCGCTGGTGTGGGTTATATTTATGAAGTTGCTAAGCAAAAACTTCTCAGCTCAACTAATAAGTTAATTACCAGTAAGCGTTTGCGTAAAAATAAGTTTAAATTGATGACCAGTGTTATGACAGCTGCGGTTATAGTTGGATTGTCTGTTGGGGTTGGTTTTGTATTGGCGCCTGCTTTGGGGTTGTTTGTTATGCCCAGTTCTACTGCTATAATATCTGTCATCTCATCTCATTTATTGTCAACGACGGCTACTGCATTGTTTGCTGGTGTTGTTTCTGCTCGTGTATGGGTGAGTAATCTGTTTGAAAACTATAATAAGCGTAGTATTAGCTCTTGGACATTAGTTGATGAAGATGTGAAGCGTATCCGCATGATGCTCTCTAAAAATGAAAAGGATGAAAAAAAACGTTATGCTCAGTTGCAAGCCATTAAAGGACTGATACGCTATGTGAATTATGAGGCAAAAAAACTTCGTTTTTTTGGTATTATTAGGAAGCCAGGGAGCTATGATAAACTGAATTACTATAAGCGAGTAATTGTAGCAGCTAAAGATTGTGATATTTCATTCTTAAGGGGGTTTATTCATTATGAGTTAAAATGTAATGTTGATGTGAAATCCTCTGCTCGAACAACATTAATCAGATTGGAAAAACAGTTTTCTAGCGCGGAATCTCTATTCAGTTCTTTTAATCACGATAGTGGCTTTCGTTCTATTCCTGATTTAGAACAATGGAAGTATAAGCCAGTAATGTGGTGGAATGGTTCTGTGATGAAAACGAGTGTTTTTACTGTCTCTGCAATAGCGGCTGCAGCTTTTTTGGGTCTTACTTTCCCTGTGTTTGCTTTGTCGGCTTTGTCTGCGGCAGTGGTTTATAAGTCATCGCAAGAGTGGGTTCGAAATATGAGTAACATTGCTGCAGGCGAAGGTTATAAGAGAAAAAAAAGTACGGTTCGGTTTGTTGCTGGTTTGGCTTTTTCGCTGTTGGCTGTGGGAGCATTGATCATGAATCCACTTGGGACCAGCTTTTTAGCCGTAATGGGGTCAGTCGCTCTTGTCACGGGATCTACTTATGTGGGCTCTCAGTGTGCTAAGCAACTTCATAAATATAACCCACACCAGCGCCGATCAAGACACTCAACACCAATGTCCAGGCCCCCATAAGAAGCAAGACCAAAAGACCCAAT
>MDTB01113548.1_pt1 | contig 11072 bp, 8 predicted proteins | sample 811161 | NCBI WGS metagenome assembly MDTB01 (sample SAMN05326650, study PRJNA326480) | marine metagenome | isolation source: seawater | place: Mediterranean Sea | collected 2009
GCTACAAGTAAAAAAATGGTCAATACCCATTTTTCTTCGTAAGACATCTTACCTAATTTTTTCAATTCATCCTTGATAATATTGGTACTTCCCTCAACTTTCTCCGTACTTAAGGAGAACGCGAAATAGGATAAAACCAACCAACAGATAACTAAAATGGTCAAACTGATGGGTAATCCGATCCCAATCCATTGGTCAAAAGGCATCGCAATCCCAAAAAAATTTTCAACGGCATCTGCAAAAATTAAATTAGTCGGTGTCCCCACCAAGGTGGCAATTCCACCAATTGAAGAAGCATAAGCAATGGCTAAAATCAATGCTTTACCAAACCCTTCTCTGTTTTTTTGGGTCAGACTGCTCGCCCCAGCAAACTCCTTAAATTGGGTAATAATTGATAAAGCTATGGGCAGCATCATTACCGTAGTTGCGGTATTTGAAATCCACATGGAAAGGAAGGCGGAAGCCAAAATAAAGCCTAAGATGATTTGTCTCATATTGGTGCCCGTAATCGAAATAATACTCAGGGCGATGCGCTTGTGTAGATTCCATTTTTGCATCGCCAAAGCCAAAATAAATCCCCCAACAAAAATATAAATGATGGGATTGGCATAAGATGGAGCAATGACTTTCAGTTGAACTGCATTGGTCATCGGGTATAAAATCATCGGTAAAAAAGAGGTGACAGGGATTGGAATTGCTTCTGTCATCCACCAGATGGCAATCCAAATCGTAGCTGCCATGACCTTAAAAGCTGGCTCCGACATCTCAGTAGGAGGTCCCACCCACAACATTAAAAAAAATACTGCAGGGCCTAAGATTTGAAAAAATATTTTCCGCCTCATTTTAGAACTCACTTATTTATTCAATCTACTTAATGATGTAGAGTTTAATGTCCGCTTTTCTCCAAAAAAAAAGGCATTAGATGTTATCTCTTACATAACACCAAATTGGGGGGGATAATTTATTTATTTATGAGTATCTAATCCTGATCTTCTTGAAAAGAAACCACTCAGCTTAAGAATATTCAATTAGTTGCAAGTAGTTTCATACTCAAAGACATGTCCTGCAAAATTATCCCACTGCAAATCGTTTTTAATATTTTCGACTAAAGCCGAACAATCTTGAAAAATGGTACTGTAACTTTTTTTGTATTTCGACTTTTCAACGAATATTGAATAACCTCCCTCTCCTTTCGAAACATAAAATGATTTAGCTAAGCCTCCTACCAAGCCCCCGGTTAGACCTGCACCAGCCGTCTCCTTAGATTTTGGATCATTATATACTCTCATTTTAGTATCCCAACCAGGATTCAAAATCTGTAACATTCTTGGTTTTCCTTTTTTGTCTGCAACTCGATAAAACACATAATAGTCTAACTTCATCATATTTTTAAAATCTGTTTTAGCCATTGCCTTCACAGATCCCGCGTTAGAAACTTGATTAATGGTGTTGAGAAACCCTGCAACTGCATTATTTTTAAATCCAATTTCTTTCATATCGGCAACCTTATATTTGGTTTTAACACCTGTTAGCGTATCTATTGCATTAATCCACATTAATCCACTCGCCCCAAAAAGTCCCGCTTTAAATTTAACGTCTATTTTTTCTCCATTATTTTTTACTAAATAACCTTTTCCTGTAAAATTGTTGTTAAAAGGAGCCATGAATTTTTGAGCAACCAAATAATTTGAAAAAATTGCAATTAATAATAGGGAAACTAAAAAATTCTTCATTTTTTGCATTTTTAAAATTAGAAATAATTTTAGACTAAGATAACATTTTTTTTTAAATAAATAATTAATGCAGTTTCTTGCGCTGTTCATCAACTAAGGGACTCGAAATGTATTCATCATAAGTCATCAGTTTATCTATAATGCCCTTGGGTCCAATCTCAATGATTCTATTGGCGATGGTTTGGGCAAATTCATGATCATGGGTGGTAAACAATACGCAGCCCGGAAATTCACTCAACGAATTATTGAAAGCGGTGATCGATTCTAGATCTAGGTGATTGGTAGGCTCATCTAACATCAGAAAATTAGCCCCTGAAAGCATCATCTTTGAAAGCATACATCGTACTTTTTCTCCTCCTGAAAGCACATTGGCTTTCTTTAAACTTTCCTGACCTGAAAAAAGCATTTTCCCCAAAAACCCCCGCACATACACTTCATCTTTCTCCTCATCATTAAGGGTATATTGCCGCAACCAGTCTATGAGATTCATTTGGGTATCAAAATAATGCTCATTCTCATTGGGTAGATAGGCCGTAGTGATGGTTTGACCATATTTAAAACTCCCTGAATCCGCCTGCTGTTTATTATTCAAAATCTCTAAAAACGTAGTTATGGCGGTACTGTCTCCCAAAAGAGCAATTTTGTCTCCTTTATTGATCCTAAAAGTGAGGTTATCAAACAAGGGTTTACCTTCGACTAATTTGGTCAATCCCTCTACCTCAAGCAATTGATCCCCTACTTCCCTGGTTTGATTAAAAATAATCGCCGGATATTTTCGAGAGGATGGCTTGATGTCCTCAATACTGATTTTGTCTAATAACTTTCTTCTGCTCGTAGCTTGCTTAGATTTTGAAGCATTGGCACTGAACCTTTGGATAAATTCTTGGAGTTCTTTCTTTTTCTCTTCCGCTTTTTTATTGGCCGAATTTCTTTGAGAGGACGCCAACTGACTGGATTGATACCAAAAAGAATAGTTGCCTGTAAATAATTGAATTTTACTGAAATCAATATCTGATATGTGGGTGCAGACCGTATCTAGAAAATGCCTGTCGTGAGAAACTACGATGACCGTATTCTTAAAATCCAATATGAAATCTTCTAACCAAGAAATGGTTTGTAAATCCAAGTCGTTGGTTGGCTCATCCAAAATAAGGATGTCGGGATTTCCAAAAAGCGCTTGAGCTAACAAAACGCGGACCTTAAATGCCCCATTAAGTTCGGACATTAAACGAAGATGTAAATCCTCAGTAATCCCCAAACCACTTAACAAAGCCGCCGCATCGGATTCTGCATTCCATCCATCCATTTCGGCAAATTGCTCCTCCAATTCAGAGGCCTTGATACCATCTGCTTCCGAAAAATCTGGTTTTTCATAAATAGCATTTTTTTCTTGCAAGATGGTCCAAAGCTTATCATGCCCCCTCATTACAGTATTGAGAACCGATTCTTGGTCAAACTCAAAATGATTCTGCTTTAATGCAGCCATCCTTTTACCCGTCTCAATGGTAATTGTTCCTGAATTTGGAGTGATCTCTCCTGATAATATTTTTAAAAAAGTTGATTTTCCTGCGCCATTGGCACCGATGATCCCATAGCAATTCCCATTAGTGAATTTGATATTGACTTCATCAAATAGAACTCGTTTTCCGTACTGAAGCGAAACATTATTGGCTGCGATCATTTGTTATTCTCTTTTTAGGTGCGCAAAATTAGCCCAATTCTTTTTTGAAAAAAAGATGCCGCGCATATAATGCCTAAAACGCACGAATTATTCACCTTTCATTCCAAACCTTCAATGCGCTCAATTGACCAAACCCAAACAATATAACAGCCGATCATAAAATATTTATAGAGGGTCACTAATTTTATACTAAATTCATACTTTCAATTAAAATTTAAAAACATCATGCTTCGTCTACTTATGTCATTCTTCAGTCTATGTATTGTTGCTTCTTTAAACGGACAACAGATGAAAATCACAGATGAAATTGAATCCCAAAAATCTACTTACAAAAAGATAGCGCTCAAAATATGGGAATGGGCGGAGGTGGGTTATCAAGAAGAAAAAAGCTCCGCGTTACTCAAAAAAAAATTAAGTGAAGCAGGATTTTCCATTCAAACCGGTGTTGCCGAAATTCCAACAGCTTTTATCGCTGAATTTGGATCTGGACAACCCGTCATTGCCATACTCGCCGAATATGATGCATTGCCTGGAGTATCTCAAAAAGCAATTCCCACTCGAGATCCAGTGATTACGGGGGGAGCGGGTCATGCCTGTGGACATCACCTTTTCGGCACCGCATCGGTTGCTGCTGGCATCGCAATAAAAAACTGGTTAAAAACCAATAAAATAAAGGGTACCCTTAGGGTATACGGTACGCCGGCTGAGGAAGGGGGCGCGGGAAAAGTTTACTTGGTAAGAGCCGGATTATTTGATGATGTAGATGCGGTTTTACATTGGCACCCAAGCAGTAATAATAATGCAAACCCTGGCTCTTCCCTGGCTAATAAATCTGCTAAATTCCGATTTTATGGGGAATCTTCGCATGCTGCAGCTTCGCCCGAACGTGGTCGTTCCGCCCTTGACGGTGTTGAGTCCATGAATCAAATGGTGAACATGCTCCGAGAGCATGTTCCTCAAGAAACAAGGATTCACTATGTGATTACCAGTGGTGGTGAAGCTCCCAATGTCGTGCCTGCCTTTGCCGAGGTTTTTTATTATGTAAGGAATCCAGAAGTCGCCAATGTTAAAGCTATTTTTGAAAGGGTAGTTAAGGCAGCGCAAGGTGCCGCCATAGGGACCGAAACCACCATGGATTATGAAATCATTCATGGCCTTTATAACCTACTGCCCAATGAAACTCTGTCGGAGGTTATGTATAAAAACCTCGTATCCGTTGGGGGGATGCGATACAACGATGCAGAAATTAAGTTTGCTCAACAAATACTTAATACCTATGACGGTGATTACAAAATTGAATCAGGAGAAGAAATAACTCCTTATTCCATAGAGAAAAGGAAGGGTGGTGGGTCTACTGATGTGGGTGATGTAAGCTGGAAAGTCCCTACCGCAGGCATGAGTGCTGCCACATGGGTTCCTGGTACTTCTGCACATACTTGGCAGGCTGTCGCCGCAGGAGGAACAAGTATTGGCATCAAAGGAATGTTGATCGCGGCTAAAACCATCGCCTTGACAGCCCAAGATGTTTTCACTGATGCTGACCTGATCATCCGTGCAAATGAAGAATTAGAAGAACGTATTGGAAAAAATGATCCTTATAAGGCGCTCATTGGCGATCGTGACCCGCCTTTAGATTACAGAAATTGATGAAAAGATCCGTTCTTTATGGTGTAATCAGTGAAGTGGGATTTTAAAAAAATTTTGGTGTGAAAAATTACTACTCATTCGGCTTCGCTTAAAATGTTTTGAAAATAGTTTAAAATTGTACTACCTCTCAATCAATGATTATATATTGAAATGGGCGCTCATAAAAAAATAAAATATAGCCTTCAAACAACTTTAATGATGAAAAAATATTTAAGTACATTCTTTTTTTTGGTTATCTCCATTATTTTATGTGCTCAAGATCGGATTACCGGAAAAGGTTTTGCTACCCGATCTGAGGTCATTGCTCAAAATGGAATGGTAGCCACGAGTCATCCCCTCGCTACACAAATAGGACTTGACATCCTCAAAAAAGGAGGTACCGCCATTGATGCCGCCATTGCCGCCAATGCCGCTTTAGGACTCATGGAACCTACTGGATCGGGAATTGGGGGAGATCTTTTTGCTATTATTTGGGATGGTAAAACAAAAACCATACATGGCTTAAATGCCAGTGGTCGTTCCCCCAAATCTTTGACTTTGGAATATTTCCAATCACAAAATTTAACCAAAATCCCTTCTTTTGGCCCATTGCCCGTAAGCGTTCCTGGGGCTGTAGATGGATGGTTTGAGCTTCATGAAAAATTTGGCTCTCTTCCTATGACAGATATTTTAGCTCCCGCCATCCACTATGCAGAAAATGGATTTCCAGTGACCGAATTGATTGCTTACTATATGACAGTAGGTGCCTCAAGATATGAATCTTTCAATTTTCAAAATTTTAAGGATACTTACATGATCGATGATAAGACACCAAGTAAAGGTCAAATATTCAAAAATCCAGATTTAGCCATGACCTATAGTATCCTCGCTAAAAAGGGGAGAACGGGTTTTTATAAGGGCAAAATAGCAAAAACCATTGCTGATTATGTTCAAGCCAAAGGAGGCTTTTTATCAACGTCAGACTTGGCAGATCATCATTCTGAATGGGTTACACCAGTCTCTGTAAATTATAGGGGCTATGATGTATGGGAACTTCCTCCGAATGGGCAAGGCGTCGCTGCCCTGCAAATGTTGAATATACTAGAGGGCTATGACTTTGATAATATCCCCTATGGAAGCGCAGAGCACATTCACCTATTTACTGAAGCCAAAAAACTGGCTTTTGAGGACCGTGCAAAATATTATGCAGATATGGATTTTTATGATGTCCCGGTGGAACAATTACTTTCAAAAGATTATGCGGCTGCAAGAAGAAGTGAAATTGGCCCTGACGCCGGGCTTTACAGAGCAGGGTCGATAAGCAATGGAGAAACAGTATACTTGACCGTTGCTGATAAAGATGGTACCATGATTTCTTTAATTCAAAGCAATTATAAAGGTATGGGCTCAGGATTAGTTCCCACAGATTTGGGTTTTATGCTTCAAGATCGCGGAGAGCTTTTTTCTCTTGAAGAAGGACAAGCCAATTCCTACGCCCCTGGCAAAAGACCCTTTCATACTATTATACCCGCATTTATAACTAAAAATGGCATCCCTCTGATGAGCTTTGGGGTAATGGGAGGTGACTTTCAACCCATGGGGCATGTACAAATTGTAATGAATATGGTAGATTTTGGCATGACCTTGCAAGAAGCTGGGGATGCCCCGAGGATAGAGCACACAGGAACCTCTACGCCCACAGGTTTTGATGCGGTAAATTCAGGAAAAATCAGACTGGAATCAGGCTTTGATTATGAAACTATTCGAACGCTAATGAACCAAGGACATAACATAGAGTTTGCCTTAGGTATATATGGAGGATATCAAGCCATCCTGTGGGATGATAAAAATAAGGTCTTCTTGGGCGCTTCAGAATCGCGAAAGGATGGTCAGGCAGCAGGTTACTGACCCATTCCTGAATTAAATATCCGTTGAAAAAACTATTCTCATTTTGATCCTAATCATGTTACTGATTTGAAGGCCCCAGACATAAGAGTAATCATCCCGGCTTTTAATGAACAAAATGCAGTCGGCCATGTCATAAAAGAAATTCCCAAAGATTGGGTTAATGAAATTATCGTTGTCGATAATGGCTCTTCAGATCACACTTTTACAACTGCTCAGAAACTTGGGGCCACCTCATTAAAAGAATCCAAACGTGGCTATGGTTGGGCCTGCTTGAAAGGGATAAATTATCTATCTAAAAGTGATCCCACTCCTAATATTGTTGTCTTTCTTGATGGAGACTACAGTGACTATCCATCTGAAATCGTAAAATTAGTTGATCCCATCATAAATGGAAGGGCTGATATGGTCATTGGGAGTCGTAAGTTGGGTATTAAAGAATCTGGCTCCATGATGCCACAGCAAATATTTGGGAACTGGCTCGCCACCACTTTGATAAGGTATCTTTACCATGTTAAATATACGGACTTGGGACCTTTTCGAGCCATCAAATATGATGCATTAATGCAACTTAAAATGAAAGACAAGACCTATGGCTGGACCGTCGAAATGCAAATCAAAGCCATTAAAAATAAATTAAAAATTGAGGAAATAGCTGTGAATTATCGCAAAAGAATAGGAATATCTAAGGTTTCCGGGACTCTTAAAGGTACGATTTTGGCGAGTTACAAAATCATCACAACCATTATTAAATATCTCTAAATGGAATGGCTCATAATAATGCTTTATGGTTTTTCGATGTTCATCATATGCCTATTTAGCTTAGCACAATTGAACCTGACTTGGCATTATATGAGAAAAGTCGATGATCCTCCTTTACATCATGAACCTACGAACCTACCTTTTGTAACCCTTCAACTTCCGCTCTATAATGAAAAATATGTGATTGATCGACTCCTAGATGCGGCCACCTCCTTAGATTACCCCAACACTCATCTCGAAATTCAACTCCTTGACGACTCTGATGACGAAACCGTCGGTATGATTGATGCCCGCATAAATCAAATCAAAAATATGGGCATTGACATTGTTCATCTAAGAAGACAAAATAGAATAGGCTTCAAGGCAGGTGCTTTACAACATGGGTTGACCATAGCTAAAGGTGAATTCATTGCTATATTTGATGCTGATTTTATACCTAAAAAAGATTTTTTAAAAAAAGTCATCCCCTATTTCAAAGATGAAAAAATAGCCATGGTACAAACGCGTTGGGGCCATTTAAATGAAAATTTCAACTTGCTCACCAAAATGCAGGCCTTTGGTCTCAATGCCCATTTTACTGTGGAACAAACAGGACGACGAAAAGCCAATGGCTTTATTAATTTCAATGGAACGGCAGGCATCTGGAGGAAACAAAGTATTCTGGATGTGGGCGGCTGGCACCATGATACGCTCACAGAAGATCTTGACTTAAGCTATCGCGCGCAGTTAAACGGATGGAAATTCGAATACCTTGAATCTGTAGAAAGCCCAGCTGAACTCCCCATCACGCTGCAAGCCGTAAAAAGCCAACAATTCAGGTGGAATAAAGGAACTGCTGAAACAATCAGAAAAAATATAGGCAAAGTAATCCAATCAGATATGGCGCTTAATCATAAAACACGAGCCGCCTTACATCTTTTAAATAGTACGGTTTTTCTCTTTATTTTTATGGCTGCGCTGCTTTCAGTACCCCTTGTTTTTATAAAAAATGAGTATTCTCACCTGAAAACGATTTTTGATTTTGGTTCTGTTTTTTTAGTCGGCTTTATTGCCATAGGTATTTTCTACTGGTTTGCCATTCGAGCTTCTCAAAAACATCCATTAACCTATTTTTGTATCTATTTCCCTTTATACCTTACCTTTTCACTCAGTCTATCACTCCACAACTCGTTGGCCTTAATGGAAGGTTTTCTTAACATAAAAACAGGTTTTGTCAGAACTCCAAAGTTTGGTGTCCAAAAGCATACGGATGATTGGAAAGGCAATAGTTATATTCAACCTAAGATCAGCTTACTCAATTTTATGGAAGGCTTGTGCATGCTCTATTTCGCTTGGGGTTTTGGCCTAGGTATCCGCTTTCAGCATTACGGTTTTCTACCTTTCCATGCCCTGCTTACCCTCGGTTTTGGCTATCTTTTTTTTAACGCGATCAAGAACAGTTTAAAAAATGTCACTTAAGAGACTTTTTAGACCTGCTCCCCTGTATTACTTCATATTTGTTGGATCTATCTTAATGCTATCAACAATATTGAATAGATCAGATTCCATGGGTTTATTTATCTGCTTCAGTGCGTCTTTTTTTGCTTATTTCTGGATTTGTAAATTTGAATATTCATTTAAATCTATATGGGTCTTAGGCATAGGTGTACGGTGCCTGCTTTTTTATGATTTCCCCAATTTGTCAGATGATTTCTATCGGTTTATTTGGGATGGATCCTTGATTCACCATGGCATAAACCCTTATTCATTATTACCTACCCAGGTCACTGAGCTGGGTATCCCAAAATTTTCTCCTACGGCATTAGCACAGTTAAATTCCAGTACGTACGCTACCATTTATCCACCCTTGAATCAGTTCTTTTTTTGGCTCTCCACTTTTCTAGTTCAGCCCTTATGGTCCGTAGGAATCTTAAGAATTTTCCTATTATTAGCGGACATTGCCTCAACCTGGTTACTTCATAAATTAAGACCAAAAACAGCTCTATCAGGCTGGTTTTTTTTAAATCCTTTACTTATTTGGGAAGGTGTTGGTAATGTGCATTTTGAATCCATGGTGATTTTCTTCCTTTTGCTCACCCTATATTTTATTTCAAAAAATAAATTTGCAAAGGCTGGATTCGCCTGGGGTTTGGCCATCGCTACCAAACTCATCCCACTCCTCTTTTTACCTGCTTTTATGCGGTATTATAAATGGAAGCAGAGCTGGATATTGACCAGTATTGCACTGATCGTATTGAGTCTGACCCTGATGCCTATGTTAAGCACTCAACTTCCAGAGGGAACCTTCACCAGTTTAAAACTCTACTTCCAGCATTTTGAATTTAATGCCAGCATTTACTTCATTTTCAGAGCTCTCGGTTTTTGGTTTAAAGGATACAATATCATTGGAACCCTAGGGCCCATCATGGGGATCATTACTCTATTTTTAATCCCCTTGGGAGCTATTCTTCTATTCCATTATAAAAAATCTCTAGAAACCGTATTACTCTATTCACTTACCATTTATTTTCTGATGAGTACAGTCATTCATCCATGGTATATCTTAACTTTGATACCCCTAGGATTACTTAATGGATACTGGTATCCTGTTATTTGGAGCTTCACTGTATCTTGGAGCTATTTTGGTTACGATGCTGCAGGATATGATGTGCCTACCTGGTGGATATTAAGTGAATATATCATCTTATTTGGTGCTATAGGAATAGAATTAAAAAAGAAATATGCGGCCCTTATATAGCGTTTTATTTTGTTTATATATGGTTCTTGGATGTCAACCCAAAACATTTGATGATCCCATTTCCTTTCTTTACAAAAAGACCGTTCCTCTCCTCAAGACCGAGGAAGTAGTGTGGAAAATGCGGCATCACGAACCTCTATTACTAGACACCCGCAGCCGCAGCGAATTTTCAGTCAGTCATCTCCCGGGAGCTCAGCTTATTGAATATGATGATTTCAAACCGTCAGATGTGGCCCATATTCCGAAAAATAAAGAAATCATCGTCTATTGTTCGGTAGGTTATCGCAGTGAACGCATAGGCGAAAAACTCCTTGACATAGGATATACTAAGGTCTACAACTTATACGGAGGAATCTTTGATTGGAAAAATCAATCACAGATTGTCGTAAATCATTTAAATTTACCAACGGATAGCATTCATGCTTACAGCAAAGTATGGTCTATATGGTTGTACAAAGGAATTAAGGTTTATGAGTAAAGAAGTATTGTCCATTTTTGTAAAAAATTTAATCCCAGGAACGGTTAAAACAAGATTGGCCAAAGATTTGGGAATGGACTTGGCAATGGAGATCTACAAAGAACTGGTAGGTATTACCGCAGAAGTAACGGATGTCTTAAAGATTAATAA
>MDTB01117288.1_pt1 | contig 11072 bp, 12 predicted proteins | sample 811161 | NCBI WGS metagenome assembly MDTB01 (sample SAMN05326650, study PRJNA326480) | marine metagenome | isolation source: seawater | place: Mediterranean Sea | collected 2009
TTCGGCATCAGCAAGGAAGTCCCAGAAGTGTTTTGCAGGGCCAAGGTTGCTGACTTCATAGTTCCCGTTGACGTCCCACATGAACTCTCGAAAGAGGTTTTTAATAGGCATCTTACGTAGGGTTAGAGCCGGGAAGCCATCTCGTAGATCGATCTTGATTGTCTGTCCGAATACTTGCTTATAACGGAGATTATTACGACCTACGACCTCAATCCCATCTTCCAAGATCTCTTTCGCGATCCTGATATATTGTTGGTCAAAAGAAAGGGCCATAGATGTTTTATAACTACAGCCCTATCATATCATATTTGGTTGGTTATGTCAAGATCCAAAGAACTTTTCGACCAACGTTTTCTGTAGCTTAACAAACTTGCGTAAAGGATAGTCGAATTCTAATGCCCATTGGAGTAGAGGTTTTGACTTAAGATCTACGAGTTCGATAGAATCATCTTGTGAAATGTTGGATGACTTTGAGACGTAAAATTTTTCGCCGTCTCTTGCGACTACCAACCACTCGACATCTCTATCAAAGCGGATGGGCTTCTGTAGTTTTTCAATCATTGTTTTCTTCTTTTTCTTTTTCTTTGTGAGCTTCTATAATTTGCTCGGTAGATTTTGCTTTGGAGAGTTTCTCTACTTGTTGCCTAGAGAGCCCACCAAGAACGTTTTTCTTGTACTTTGTGGCCTGCATATCTTTTTGAGCAGGAGCACATGTTTTACCAATTTTTGTAGTTCCTGCGGGGCAGCGCCCGAGGACCTTACCCCTATAATATACCATAGAATCGGCATATTCGGGGTTACGAGATAACTTAATTAGCTCTAAATAATCTTCAACTGATAACTTTTTGTCTTCCATAAATGATCTTCCTTCTGGAATGTGTTTTGCCGGATCACGAGGGCCTTTCTTAGCCTCGGCTTTTGTGTATCTAACTCTCTTTACTCCGCCTAAGTTTTCTTGCTGAACAGCAGATACAAGCTTATCATAAAACTGGGGATGAAGCGCGGCTTCAAATCCCATAGCTTCGTACCCAATACCCTTTTGTCTTGCCCCGATAATTGCAACGGGAATTTCTTCTCCTTCTTCTCCTGCAGAATATACAAGAACGGGATTACCTTTCTCGTCTTTTTTAATTGTTAATTTTTGATTTATTTCATTAATGTCTGTTGTACCAAAAATTCTTTCAGCAGTTTTTAAGTCAAAGTTTGCGTCGCCAATACACATAACCTCTTCGCCGCTTAACACGGCCTTTAAGGGAAACTCTTTTCTTATATTCGAGACTACTGCCGTTTGTAGTGGGCCTTCTTTTGCTAATTCTCTAGAAAGACCTCCGCGGAATTTTTGATATTCGTCATTAAGAGCTTTTGCGTATTGGTTTATTGTGTTGTTATCTGAACTAACTTTTTTGGTTGCCTCAAAAACTTTAGCAAGTAATTTTTTGTGATTTACTGTAGAGTTTTCTGGGGGTGTTTCCGCAATTATTTTTAAAGCCTCTTCTATAGACCCTGCTTTTAAATTTTTTATGTATTTATCAAGATCAACTTTTCCTTCATTAGCAATTCTTTCTAACTCATTTAAAGCTTGCTTATCATTAAGAATCTCTTTTGCTGCTGGCTGATACACATTGGAAACCAACTTATCCATATATACATCCGTGTTATACGGAGAAGTGTTTTCTCTGAGCAGATCTTGTTTTTTCTGTTCTAATTCAGCGTATCTCGCTCTTGCGTCTTTAATCTCTTTTATCTTTTCTTCGGGTGCTCTTTTAGAGCTAGGAATAGGAGGGTTCTTTGCAGTAAAATTTGCACCTTTAGTATACTTATCTTTTAATTCTTGCATTGAACTATTTAAAGCCTCATATTGTCTCCTTATGGGAGACTCAGATGGCATTGCTTTAATTGATTCTTCGGCTAATGAACCGGCACCGCCATTAATAAAGAAAACATTTTTGTCTTTTTTAAGAGACACCTCAAAAATTGCTTCGGATCCATCGTCTAGTCTCACTCTAAAGAAAGCGTCTGTAGAAAATCCTTTATCTTCATAATTTAGTCCTAGAGCCCTTACTTCTTCTGGCACGTCCCATGAAGCTGCAATTACTTGTCCTCCTCCTAAATTATTTGTCATTGCTCTTTGAAGAGCGTCTCTATTTCTTTTTGCAGCAACCACCCAATCTTTGTTCACCACGGAGCTGCTATCACCTATTTCTTTTAAGATGTCAAAGAAGGCGTCTGCTTGTTCGTCAGACATGGTGGACGAAGTTAGCATCAATAGCTCGCCTACTTGAGACATGGGGGCCCCAGCCCCCGCTCCTTGAACGTAACTAGACAAAGGAGGTCCGTCTACGCCCTTTGCTTTTGTAATTCCAAGTTGAGATATAAGATCTAAATATTTAGGTGGGAAATTTACACCATCTTCAAAAAGTCCTGTTGCTTCTAGTCTTTTTCTTACGTCAACAAACTCTTTACCCTTAATAATCTGATGAGGGGGATTTTTAAGAAATTCTTCGTTTGTTTTAATAGTCTGTTCTTTAAAAACTTTAGATTGGCGATAGGTCTCAACAGAAGTGCCTTCTATTATATCTTTTTTAGCTTTTTCTGTTGCCTCTCTTTGTGTTTCTGTTTCTCTTGAAGGTTCAGGAGCCTCAGGAGTTACAGGCTCTTCTTTTGATTCAGTTTTTACTCTAGCGGTCTCTGGTTCTTTTTGTGTTTGTTTTTGTTCTTCTCTACCCTCGTTTTGTATTGATGAAACAAGGTCATCTAATTTTTTATCTACAACCCAATTTTTACCCTGTTTTATTACGGCTCTTCCGTCCTTTGCCTCACCTCTTGTTCCGTCTGGAATTTTAACTCCCTGTTTCTTTTTCTGTGCAATGTCTGCTTTTGTTGCATCGCTTAAAGGTATCGTACTAAAATCAGCAAAACCTACTACGTCTCTACCTTCAAGAACCGGTGCGCCGTTATCCCTTAGCTCTTCAAAACTAACCCACGCATCCTCTGAAGAAACGCCCCAATCTTCTGGGGCTTCATAATTAATATTGTCTTTCATGCTCTATAGCATATATCTACCTCTACTTTAAACTGAGATCATTCAGTCTAAAGATCGAAGTAAAATTCAATATTATGAGTAATTATTCTCACGGTCATATAATCCCTTTGGTTGGTGGATCGGCTGTAGGCACAACCATTGCTCTCGGTCGTGATCCAGAGTGGATTGCATCATGGTCTGATACTTTCGGTCTGAATGATTCATATTGTCTAAAATTCTTTTCAGAAATTCCATTTTTCAATTTAGATGAAGGCGCTTATCCAAAGAAGTACGTAGATATTGTAACATCTCTGCCTCCCTGCGCCGGGTTGAGTATGGCCAATACCACTAGTGGTGATACGGTTAACAATCCCAGAGGTTGTTCGGCTCCCAGCAATATGCACATGGTACATGCGTCAGAGTATGCTATGACCCACCTAAAGCCTAAAGCAATGATGGTAGAGAACGCACCCACTCTTTTCTCAAAGATGGGAGAAGAGTTTGCTGAGCGGATAAACAGGCTTGCACAGGAACATGATTATACAATGAGTCTGGTTAAGACGTCAACAATCAAGCATGGAGTACCTCAAGAGAGGACCCGCAGTTTCTTTTTCCTATGGAAAGGTAAGAAAGTGCCTGTGTTAAGACCTATCAACAAAAGCTATAAACCTTTCCACCAATTCATCAAGGAGGGAGAGTTTGCTCCGAGCCCGTTTGTGAACACAAAAGGCACGAAACCCTCTGACGATCCACTCTGGCAGTTTATTAGAGAGAAGTATAGGGGATCGAGTACACAAGACATCTTAAGCATCGTGGCGGCCAAAAAGATGGTTAGTGTGTGGGAAGTTATCTATAACTCTGGGTGGTTAGATGAGGCGTGCGTAGCGGTCCGTGATGAGAGGATGAATCGCTGGTTGAACTATACTCGTGACAAGAAAGCCGACGGGAAGAATATTATGGATGGGAGTATGAAGTTGGCCTGGCATAGAACGCAGTCGCTGATGTGGAAGACCTTGCCCATGCTTATGCACCCTCACGAGGATCGATGGCTCAGTACTTCAGAAGCCCTCGGCATGATGGGATTCCCCTACGAGTTCAACAAAAAAGTCCAAGTCGACTCTAAAAATTCTAATGTTATATGTCAAAACGTTCCTGCATGTACGGCTGGGGATTGGATCTCTGAAGTAGCCGCAGCTCTTGATGGCGATAGAGACTGGATTGAGCCTGAGCTCAAGGACGACAAAACTCCAAAGATTCTTAGACAATCAAATGTTGTATCTAAGAAAACAATGGAGCCTATTTGGGGTGTATAAAAGAGAGGGCTTAGATCCCTCTTTATAAGTTTATTAAAGTATATATCTACAAGTACGCTTACACTCTGCCTGGTTATCATCGCATTCTATTAAACACTCAAAATAATCATCAATAAGATCTTTTTTTGAGTCTATTTCGTCAGTGTTGTGTCCAAAATGTTTCCATTCATTTAGCATATTATTTGAGAGTAGGTTGTGCATAGTGTTCTCTAACATACAAAAAAATAGGAGCCTTTCGGCTCCTTTCTTATTCTCACTTGGTGTAAGTCTTACCGCGATAGCAATAAGTTCCGTGAGTTTCTTTAGGTTCTTCACAGCAAATAGAGTACTCTACACCACGATAAGAAGTGTGAGCGATCTGAGCGTTGTGAAGTGCAGCAGCTTTTTTAATCTGCTTCTTGATGATGTTAAGTGTGTTCATTTGTTTACTCCTGAAAAAATGGGTGAAATTAACCTTCTCAGCTTTCGCTGGATCCGTTTTCCCGTTCCTTCAGTCGTGTGCGTCCCAATTACACTGAGGTGTTGCTTCCTTTAAGGTTTCAATAACCTCAGTTCTGATGAGTTCACTCGTGTTTTCATTCTTTCGGATGCGGCCAATTAGATCAGCTGCGTCGTTACAGGTCATTGAAGCATAGAGTAAAATTTCAATCATTGGGATGAACGCTCCGTTCCGCGACTTACTTGCGTCTTATGTAAAGGTTCCATTGCATTCATCTTCTACTTTAGTTCTCAAGTAACCTATTAGATTGCGTTGAGATCTATGGTCTAAATTGTTATCCGTAAGGATCTCAATTCTACGCTGTAGAAATCTTTCACAACTCATATGCCATCCGTAAGGACTGCCGTCATTGTGATGAGTTAATACAAATGCTAATACAATCTCTAACATAAGATGAACGAAAGAAATGTATTAAATGTTACATTTCCTCTATAGCTATCTTTAAACTAAATAGCAGTATTCTTTCCACTCGTCACATTTTGTACGAGAGATAGTGAGATCAAGGTGTGTCCTTGGTCGAGCCGGTCTCTTAGAGAGCTTAAGCCCAGACTGCTCTAACATTTTATCACCTTTCTTGACATTACAGGAAGAGCACGCAACAACTAGATTTTCCCAGTCATCGCTCCCTCCCTTTGATTTAGGAATCACGTGATCAATAGTGAGTCTCCTTGTAGCACCACAGTATTGACACTTGTAGCCGTCTCTAGTGTAAATAGCGTTCCTGGAAGGTTTCGCACGCAGCATTTTATTAAAGGGAATCCTTATAAAGTTTAATAAGCGAATTACCTTATGACTAACAACTTGTGCTTTTTCTTTTAAGAGCAAAACAAAGGCTCTCTTCCAAGAAGTGATATTAATTGGCTCATAAGAAGCGTTAAGAACAAGGATTTGCTCTCTAGCGAGCGAGTCAAGTTCTTTCAATCCAGCCTGTTTCATTGCACGATTCGCAGTCTTCTACCAAATTTGGTAGTATCTTTCCCTCTAAAGTTGTGCATTGGATGATGAGGAATCCCCTACCGTCGCAATAATGACATTTGGTTTTCCCAAATGCTCTGTATTCTGTAACTCTGTCGTCTTTATCAGGTTTCTTCATCTTTATTAAAATCAGCAGAAGCACAGTTTCCTTGTAGTTCTTCGGCCGGGTTTTGAGAAGCAGATTCATCGCCATTAACGTTATGATCTTTTCTCTTAGAGTTATAATTCATTTTCTTTGCAGCAATTTCTGCAAATTCTTTGCCGTCGATCCCTGCATATGCAAGGGCCGCGCGATGGAAGAGAAGGATATCAAACATTTCTGCCACAAACTCCTCCCGAAGTTCTTGGTTGTCCATATAAGATGGCTCGTTGTTCTTCCAACTACGACGCGGAACGTAAACTCTGGCCTCAATCGTTTCTTCAATGAGGTGGCTCAAGTATTCAATAACCTTTGCATAGCGCTCTTTTTGAGTCATATAATCAAAGGGGCCGGGCTGACCAGCAGCAGTGGCATACTTTTGTTGGGAAAGATACCCCTCATTAATGAACTCAACGTAATCAAACATAGCCTTTTTAGAAAATCTCTCTATATATTATATCATAAAAAAAGAGGGCCGTACAGACCCCCTTACTCTTAATGTTTTTTAACCCTCACAAGCAGCACATTCTTTGTACTCAGACGCGGCTTCCGCATTGTCAAGATGTCCCGCAAGATCAGTGTATCCCCCAATATAGTTTCCATCAATCCAGATTTGCGGAACGGTCTTATATGGAAAGTCTTCCACCGCCGATCTATCAACTTCTTGGTAGGGAATTTCATTCTGAGTTAAAAGGGCCTTGGCTCTTACGCAATAGGGACAATCACTCTTAGTAATTATCTTTGCTCTTTGTTCTGCCACCTTAGGAGCCTTCTTTTTCACAAGGAGAGAAGAGCTCTTTAAATAATATAAACTCTTAAGACCTTGTTTCCACGCGCTAAGGTGAAGCTTGAAGATATAGTTAGGAGAAGCTTCGGGATCTACGAATAAGTTAACAGATTGACCTTGGCAGACATAGGGCTGGCGATCTGCTGATTGCTTGATAATCTCAAATTGATCGATTTCTCGAGCAGTGCGGTATAGTTTTTTCTGAGAGTCAGTTAAGAAATCTAGATGCTGTACAGACCCACGAGCTTCTAAGATACTCTCCCAAATCTCCTCTGTATTTTTATCCAGAGAATCTAATAGAGTTACAAGATAAGGATTCTTACGAACAAATGTCCCCTTTGCCTGCTTAGCTACATAGTAATTTGCATCAATAGGCTCGATACCTTGAGATACTGCTCCTGAGATTACAGAATTAGATCTAGTCGGCGCGATTGCGATCAGGTGGGTGTGCCGCCTTCCATTGCCTTCACACCATTCGGGTTCACCGTACTCTATTGCCATTTGCTTAGAAGCTTTCTCTGCTTTATCTTTGATAAACTTATGACATTCAATGTTGAGTTGCCGGGCCTCATTAGATTCAAAAGCGTACCCTCTGTTTTGATATAAGGCATGAAGTCCCATTGTACCAATGCCTAACGCCCTTGATTTCCTAGCAAAACGTACACTTCTGCCCATAGATGGGAGACGTTCGGCTTTCTTAATAAACTCCTCTACAACCGCGTCAAGTAGATAGGTTGCGAGTTCGGGTACAGTCTTGCCAGTATTACTTCCAGTCCAAGTCTTCCACTCGTCGTACTTGGAGAGGTTGAGAGAGCTAAGTACGCATACAAAAGAATGATCTTCGTCCGTATGTAAGAAGATTTCAGAGCAAAGATTAGAGGTACTTACTTCTAGTCCTCGTTGCTGATAGCATTTTGGGTTTTGACGATTAGCGTTATCAATGTAAACGATATAGGGAGAACCAGATACCATGCGAATCTTAAGAACTTCACCAAAGAGTTTCTGTTTCTCTCGATCTCCAGCAATCATCGCCTTAACAAACTCGTCGTCCACAGTTACCGCGATGTTACTATCAACAAACTTACGAGGATCACCTTGAGAATGATCCTTAGAACGAAGTAGCTCGGGTAGATCGGGATGAGTTATCGGCATATAGATAGCAAAGCTACCACGTCTCACGCCACCTTGGCTCACCACACTTGCGGCCAGGTCGTATTGTTGTGCCCATGGAACCACACCAGTGCTCTTACCTCCAGAGCTGATGGGTGCTCCGGCAGGACGAATGTCGCCGAAATATACACCAACTCCGCCGCCATTCTTAGACAATGCGGCTACCTCTTTCAAATGCGAGTAGATAGACTGCACAGAATCAGATAGATGAACAGAATAGCAAGAGATGGGGAGGCCGCGCGGAGTACCGAAATTGGCAGCAACCGGAGTTGCGAGTCCGATGTACCCATTCCAAAGAGCCTCCAGCAGATCCTGAGCAATATCCTCTCTTTTTAAAATGCGGGCTGCATTGTTAGCAACTCTCTCCCACATTCCTCGTGGTGTTTCTGCTTGCCAAAGATAACCGCGCGACAAAGTATCAACGGCTTCCTGGCTCATCCATTCAGGAACCTGTAGTGTCATATTTAAGGTGATTCGTAGTCTATTATATCAAAAATTTTCTATCTTTAATCGATAGATTTATTATTTGTCTATTAATCCGTCGTCGTAGGCGTCTTGAGTGTTTTGCTCACGAGTACCCCACTTAAGATTAGAGATCTTATTGTCCTGTCCGTTATTGTTCTTATGCATGATGACAGGGCTGCCAGAAGGCTTAGGAGGGCCGAAGAGATCCATCACCATCTGATGGACCTTAGGCTCTTCTCTCTTGCCGTCGTAGGTTAAGTTAACCCTATAATGGCCACGATCATCATCGCGAAGAGCACGAATCTCTCCGTCTCTTCTTACACGACCTTTATTACTAACAAAGTACGGAGACTTTTTCCATTGTTTCCATTCTTCGCCATAATCAGACCAGCCTTCTGGTACTTCGTAGTTGCTCATGTGTTCCAATACTCTAGATAATTATCTTTGTTCTTTTTTCTTGCTCTTGCCTCTTGGATATATACATCGGCCTGCGGATCTGTAATTAAGTACAGACTCCCAGTTGCTTTTTGTAGTAGTTCCTTGTTTACGTCAGGAGTTCTTGGTTTCATTGTATCTAGCTTTGTTGATTAAATAAAAGTCCTCGGCCGTTTCTCCATCAGCAAAGTAATGTGCACGGCCATCATACTTAACGATCCATTTTTTGATCTTCGGTTCGAAGCGAGGTTGGGTAATCATACAAGGGAGAGTTCTAAAGATGTTAGGTCTACTGACATAAAATCTTGCGAAATCTTTGAAGAATAATTTGATCCATCTCTGGATTGAGCAAAGAAGTCGTTGCTACTTGCTCCTCTAATTGTAGGATCAAACCACGCCGCAATGGACTTAGCTTTTGATAGTTCCTCAGTAGAGAGTTTGAAAATCTGATTTAGCCCAAGAAGGCACAGGCGTTCGTTTGCACGATTCCTTATGTAAGCCTTCAACTCTTGGGCGTCAATAGTGGTTAGTTTGTAACCATTAAAGATATTATCAATAAACTTCTCTTCATTGTCAACAACTAATCGGAAACCTTCATAAACTGCCTCCTCCTCTACTGCTGTTAGCCCAGTTTCTTTCACAAGATACCTAAACAATTTACAACCAGCTTCAGAATGGATTTGTTCGTCGATGGCCGACCACGAAATAATCTGGCTCAAACCCTTATAACGTCCGTCCTTATTGAAGCTCAAGAGTACTGAAAAAGAACTAAAGAGACTTACTCCTTCTCCAGCGCCAGAAAACACTCCTAAGGAGACTTTATCGGAATAGTTATCAAAGAAAGTCTCGACCTTCTTTCTAGCTACTTCGTCGTTGATAAAGGCATCATATTCGTCGAGTCCTAATACATCATTGAGATAAGAATATGCGCCGGCATGAATTGTTTCAAAGAAACTAAAAGCTCGGGCCATAGACTGCACTTCAGGCTTAGGGAAGATAGAGCAGACTTTATCCGCCCAATAACACCCGATGCCCAGCTCTGCACTAACAAATCCTTTAAGTATACCCGCGATTACATTGCGCTCTTCTGGAGTAGAATTGAATTGCCAGTCGCGTAGATCAGATTCCATTGCGACTTCTTGATGGCGCCATACACTGGCTACTGCTTTCTCATAATACTCATAAAATTCTGGAAAATCAAACCCTCCGTCTTTCTTGAATAACATTGGGTCATGCTCGAGAATACTGGTCATATTAATTACTGTAGATGTTGATTTTGTGATTAAGGGCGTTATAGACTCCGATGGTCCCGTCAGTTTGGTGGCCACCTGGATCATTTACTACACAGTTATTGGTAACAATTGTTTGTTCCCAATGTCCTGAGCATAAAACATGGTTATCGACCGCACCTCGTTTTGTGGGATTACGCCAGAAGCCGATGTACTTACTGTACTTCTTTCCTTGATACAGCCAGCTAGTTTTGATGCCTCTGAGAGTACGATTTACTTCGTCTGGAGACAGAATTGAAGGGTCTTTATAATTTAATTTGCGATCATGGAACGCATGGGCGATATGATAATGTTTTCCATTATCCAAAGTATAGCTAACTCCTAGAGGTCTAGAGTCTAGCCATTCTATCATGTCTTTTCGATATTCTTCTTCTAGTTTATCGAGCTCTGCAAGAGTATGTTTGAAGCCCATAATGTTCTTCCGAACTTTCCTTCTTTTGAGGTAGTGATCACAAAGATTTTCAGAATGATTTGAATGGACAAGAGTTGCATAACCCTCATCGCAAAGCTGACGAGCTAGTTTGTAGATTTTCTCGAAGCTACATTTATCTTGGTATGATTTATCTCGGCAGTCATTGAGATCTCCAAGAAATACAAGATGGGCTCCGTTGTTGAGCTGAGGTGTAAGCTTCTCAATAAGCCGGGAAAGAGCATCGTCTCGTGAGTGGATGTCTGAAATCAGAAGGATGTTTTCCGGCATGTAGTATAGGCTAAGAATTTTATTCTATCACGACCTAGCTCAGATGTATATGGCTATCAGCCACTGGGTAAACCAACCATGTTTTTATTTTGTGCGGTAACTTGCCTTTAAACAAAAAAATCCCCCAAGGCCGAAACCTCAGGGGACAAAAAGGATTATATGCTATATCAGAAATCGAGGTTGAGATCCTCTTCAGAGCTTTCTTGCTGTGCAAGAAGCAGGGTCGAGCGGATACGAATACGACCGTTATCCATCTCTTCTTTGCTACGCAGAGTCAA
>MDTB01145751.1_pt1 | contig 11072 bp, 10 predicted proteins | sample 811161 | NCBI WGS metagenome assembly MDTB01 (sample SAMN05326650, study PRJNA326480) | marine metagenome | isolation source: seawater | place: Mediterranean Sea | collected 2009
CATTTGTTATTAAATGTTTATTAACAAAATTTTCCACTTGCAAAAATAATCAAATGTTCTTATAATGTTCTATTGATTTTAACGTTATATAGTATATTAACATACTTGTAACACAACATATAGTTGTTTATTAACAATTTAACAGTAAAACAAGTAAAATTATGAGCAAAAACGTATCTTTGGCAATAAAAAAAGCTATGGGCAATATGAGCCAGTTGAACCATAATGGACAAAAAAACAACGGACCTAAGAAGCCAGACCTTTTTTCTTTATCAGGAGAAACTGAGCTATTTCAAAACGAAAAAGGAATTACAATAAAAATTGATCGATCCAGAGATTCAAATCTTACTGACTTTGGTAAAGAAACTTTAAAAGATAGATACCTTGGACAGAACGAAAGTTTTCAGGACTTATTTGCTAGAGTGGCAAGCGTATATGCTGATGATAACTTACACGCCCAAAGAATTTACAATTATATAAGCAACCTATGGTTTATGCCTGCTACACCCGTTTTATCAAATGGTGGTACAGAAAGAGGGCTACCAATTTCTTGTTTTTTGAATGAGGCCAATGATAGCCTTAAAGGTATAACTAGTTTGTGGGAAGAAAATGTTTGGTTGGCCGCTAGAGGAGGAGGTATAGGAAGTTATTGGGGAAACCTAAGATCTATAGGAGAAAAAATAGGTAAGGTTGGTAAAACTTCTGGAATTATTCCTTTTATTAAAGTTATGGACTCTTTAACATTAGCAATTAGCCAAGGATCTTTAAGAAGAGGCTCAGCAGCTTGTTATTTACAAATTGACCATCCTGAAATAGAGGAATTTATCGAAATGAGAAGACCAACAGGTGGAGACGTTAATAGAAGATCTTTAAATTTACACCACGGTGTATTGGTAACAGATGATTTTATGAGAGCAGTAGAGACTGATAGTCAGTGGGCGTTAAGAAGTCCTAATGACGGTTCAGTTCAGTCCACATTACCTGCAAGAAATTTGTGGATCAGATTATTAACTGCAAGAATAGAAACAGGTGAACCTTATATAATTTATATAGACACTGTAAACAGACAGATTCCTCAGCACCATAAGTTAGCTGGTTTGAAAGTAAAAACTTCAAATCTATGTAGCGAAATAACATTACCTACAGGAATTGACAATGTTGGAAAAGAAAGAACAGCAGTTTGTTGTCTTTCATCGTTAAATTTGGACACGTATGATGAATGGAAAGAAGATAATCAATTTGTTGAAGATGTAATGAGATTTTTAGATAATGTAATGACTGATTTTATTGAAAGAGCACCTGATGAATTTACGAACGCAAAATATTCAGCAATGAGAGAAAGAAGTGTAGGTTTAGGAGTGATGGGATTACATTCTTTTTTCCAGCAAAAAAATATACCATTTGGATCAGTTATGAGTAAAGTTTGGAACAAAAAAATTTTCAAAAATATTCAAGAAAAAGTTGACGCAGCATCTGTTGCTCTCGCAGAAGAAAGAGGTTCCTGTCCAGATGCGGCTGAATATGGAATTAAAGAGAGGTTTTCAAACAAAACTGCAATTGCACCAACAGCCTCAATATCAATAATTTGCGGAGGAACTTCTGCTGGAGTAGAACCAATATCTGGTAATAGTTATACTCACAAAACTTTATCTGGCTCTTTTAATGTAAGAAACAAATACTTAACCAAAATACTAGAAAAATATAAAAAAAATAATGAAGAAACTTGGTCTAGTATCACAACGAACCAAGGTTCTGTTTCTCATTTAGATTTTTTAACTAATGAAGAAAAAGATACTTTTAAAACTGCTTTTGAAATAGACCAAAGATGGGTGGTAGAATTAGGAGCGGATAGAACACCACATATATCACAAGCACAATCAATAAATGTTTTTGTACCTGCAGATATACATAAAAAAGAACTTCATGATATTCATTTTCAAGCCTGGAAGAAAGGTTTAAAAAGTCTTTACTATTGTAGATCTAAGTCAATACAAAGAGCAGAAGACGTAACTGCTGGATCATCAACTGATGTAACAAAAAACGTGTATAAGAAGAAAAATCAATCTAACAATGAAGATAATAACTATGAGGAGTGTTTATCATGTCAGTAGCCAAAAAAACTAATTCAAAAATAATACAACCTAAAAAAATGGGATTACTTGTAGAAAACCCAGTTTATAAACCTTTTAGATACCCATGGTGTTACGATGCGTGGTTGACTCAACAAAGAATTCACTGGCTGCCAGAAGAAGTTCCATTAGGAGATGATGTTAGAGATTGGCAAAAAAATCTTACTGTAGCTGAAAAAAATCTATTAACTCATATATTTAGATTTTTTACCCAAGCAGATGTTGAAGTTAATAATTGTTATTTAAGACATTACACTACTGTTTTTAAACCAACAGAGGTCTTAATGATGATGACCGCATTTGCTGCAATGGAAACAGTTCACATAGCTGCCTATTCACATTTATTAGACACTATAGGTATGCCGGAGACTGAATACTCTGCTTTTTTAGAGTACAAAGAAATGAAAGATAAATATGATTATATGCAAGGCTTTGACGTTAAATCAAAGCACAATATAGCTATGACTATGGCGGTATTTTCTGCTTTTACAGAAGGTCTTCAGTTATTTGCAAGTTTTGCAATATTATTAAACTTTCCTAGATTTAACAAAATGAAAGGGATGGGCCAAATAGTTACGTGGTCAGTTAGAGATGAAACTTTGCACTGTAATTCAATGATAAGGCTTTTTAAAGATTTTATTAAAGAAGAGCCACAAATATGGAACGATAAACTAAAAAAAGAAATTGTTGATGCATGTAAAACTATTGTAGAACACGAAGATGCATTTATTGATTTAGCTTTTCAAATGGGACCTTTAAACGGTTTAACAGCTAACGAAGTTAAGCAATATATTAGATTTATTGGCAATAGAAGATTAGAACAACTTGGTCTTGAGCCAATTTACGATGTCAAGAAAAACCCTCTTGTGTGGTTAGATACCATGTTAAATGGTGTAGAGCACATGAACTTTTTTGAAGGTAGAGCTACAGAATATTCTAAAGCTTCTACCCAAGGAACTTGGGGTGAGGTATTTGCTTAATATTTGAATTTCAAATTCAAAAAATATTGGCGAAAAACTGGACTGAGCCCCAAGTGGGGTAACGTGTTAATTGAAATTGTTAAACAAAAAAAACCAAAGCATTTTTTGGAAATTGGAGTTTTTTGTGGAGTTACTTCTAGAAACATTTGCGAGTTTTTAAATTTAGTTCAGAGTGGTGATTTTACCTATACCGGGGTAGATCTATTTGGGGATGATATAGGTGATGATGATGAAATGAAGCCTAGTTATATTACCAATCAAAAGTTTTCTAATCCATTAAAACATATTTACTACAATCTATATTTGAAAGAGAATTTAAACTCAATTAAAAGCATAAAAAAATTTTTGAAGAAATTTGAAAATAAAATAAGTCTTCATAAGGGCGACTCTAATAAAGTGCTTAAAAATTTAGATATAAAAAAAATTGATTTTGCTTTTATTGATGGAGGGCATAGTTATCAAACAACTTTTAATGATCTCAAAAATATTTATGAAAATATCAAGGGCAAAAAGGGGACAATAGTTTGTGATGATTATCAAGATGTTAGTTATATAACTGACGTTAAAAAGGCTATTGATGATTATGTTAAAAAAGAGAGTTTATCTTTAAGAATAATCGAAGGGAAGTTTGCTGTAATCGATATTTAATTATCTTTGGTTTAAAAGCATTACTTCTCTGACTTCTTGACCTTTGTATTTTGATAAAGGTCTTATCAACTTATTCGATGCGTGCTGCTCCATTATATGTGCAGACCAGCCAGTAATTCTAGACATAACAAATATCGGTGTATAAAAATCTATATCTATACCCATCATGTAATATGTTGGTCCACATGGGAAGTCTACATTCGGATGAATATTCTTTTTTTCCAACATTACTTTTTCTAAAGTTTCATACATTTGAGTATATTTTTCTTTTTTCAAAAGTTTAGCTACTTTAAACATGTAGTGTTTCATAGTTGGAACTCTTGAGTCTCCGGTACGATAAACTCTATGGCCAAACCCCATAACAACTTTTTTCTTTGCCAAGGCATTTTCAATCCAAGCTTTAGCTTTTTCCGGTTTTTTAATTTCTTTCATCATATGCATTACAGCTTCATTAGCTCCACCATGTAATGGGCCTTTTAAAGAAGCTATAGCTCCAGTAATTGCACCATGTAGATCTGACAAGCTACTAGTAATTGTTCTTGCTGTAAAAGTTGAAACATTAAAACTATGCTCAGCGTAAAGAATTAGAGAAATATCGAATGCTCTTACAATCTCTTTATCCGGAACTTTATTAAACATCATCTTAAAAAAATTTTCTGAAAAGGATAATTTTTTATCCGGAGATATTATTTTTTTACCTTTTCTACTTCTAAAATACGCTGCAACTGCAGTAGGGGTTTTAGCAAAAATCCTCATAGCTTTTCTCATATTTGCTTTTGGTGAGTTATCCTTGGTATCTTTATCTTCTAAAGCCATCAAGCTTACACAAGTTCTAATAACATCCATTGGATGAGCAGTTTTAGGCATTTTTTTAATATCATTTAATATTTGTTTTGAAAGTTTTCTTTCAGACCGTTCGTCTTTAATAAATTTTTTTAATTGTTTTTTGTTTGGAAGTTCACCATGTAAAACTAGGTAAGCAACTTCTTCGAAATCGCACTTGTCACATAATTCTTGAACGGTATATCCTCTATAAGTAAGCGTACTAAGTTCTGGAACAACATGAGAGATGGTTGTTTCATCAACAACTATTCCTAATAAACCTTTTTTAATTTCTTCGCTCATTATTCGTGTCCCTCAGTAGAAAAGTCTGTTATTTTTTTATCTGGCGTATTGTATTTCTCATATTCTACAAGCTCATACAACCTTTTTCTTGTCTGCATTTTGTTTATAATATTATTTTGATGCCCATCTTTAAAAATAGATTTCAGACCATCTTCTGCACTTTTCATAGCTAATCTCTGGGTGGTAACAGGATATATAACTAAATTATATCCAAGAGCTTCTAATTGTTTTTTTTCCAGTAGTTTTGATTTGCCAAACTCTGTCATATTAGCCAGTAAATATCCTCTTGTATTTTTTCTTACTTTTTCAAATTCATTTTCATTTTTCATTGCTTCAGGAAATATCATATCCGCTCCTGCATCCTCATAAGACTTTATTCTGTCTATCGTTTTATCTAATCCCTCAACTGTATTAGCGTCTGTTCTGGCGATTATTAAAAAATTTTTATCTTTTCTGCTTTCTACACATTCTTTAATTTTTTTAATCATTTCTTCCTTTGAAACAAGTTCTTTGTTATCTAAATGGCCACATCTTTTTTCTGCAATTTGATCTTCTAAATGACAACCTGCTAGACCCTTGCTTTCAAACACCTCAATAGTTTTTTTGCAGTTACCAAAACCTGTATCTATATCAACAATTGTTGGAAGATCTGTAACTCGAGATATTTGCCCACTCCTGAGACTCACTTGTTCTAATGTTGTAAGACCTATGTCGGGTAAACCCAGGTCATTAGACATTACTCCCCCAGAAACATAAACCCCATCAAAACCAATTTCAGCAATAAGTTTTGCACATAACGGGTTATATGCACCAGGAAATCTTAATAATTTATTTGATTGTAATTTTTTTATAAAGTCTGATCTTTTTTCAGCAACTGTTTTTTTTGTAAAGTGCATTTGCTCAGATATATATTAGAGCAGAGTATAAAAATCAAAGATTATTTAAGTAAAATAAACAAACCAGTTAAAAATAACAGTATTGCAAGCAAATATTCTATAGTTTTTTTTATTTTAAAATTATTTACATATTTTTTTAAACCACTTCCAAAAAGAGCCCATACACATATTGATGGGAAACAAATTACAGCTGCAGTAATTGTAACAAATGCAACTCCAATAAAAATATTTTCTTCAGATGGAAAAAAACCAGACGCAACTGTTACAGCTATTGACCAGGCTTTAGGATTAATAAATTGAAAAAGAGAAGCCTCATAAAATTTCAATGGTCTACCGGTTTCTCTTTTTATCATGCTAAAAGAACCAATCATTTTCCAACCCAAATAAATTAAATAAAAAAAACATAATATTTTCATATAAAACTGAACTTGAGGGTAAATTAGAAATAAATTTGCTAAGCCAAAACAAGTTAACCCAATTTGTATAATATGACCTAAAGGAATTCCAATAGCGTGTGGTAAAGTTTTAACAAAACCAAATTTTAACCCAGAAGCAGTCAACATAGCATTATTGGGACCAGGTGTGATAAACATTGTAAAATAAAATGCTGCTAATGCTGAGAAAAGAGCAAAAGTAATCATAAATATTTTTCTATAATTTTTTCAAAACCAACAAAATCTAAAATTAATTCATCATGTTTAATTTCTTTTTCTGATTTTTCGGTATAACCATCTTTAACTAGAATAAAAGGTAGCTTTGCGTTATGGGCAGACATAGCATCGACTTCGCTATCACCTATCATAATTGTTTTTTTTAAATCCCCTCCGATGATTTCTACTACATTGGTTAAATGTCTTGGATCAGGTTTGTTAAAGGCAAAGGTATCAGAACCAGCGACATATTCAAAATATCTGTAAATATCTAATTTTTTTAATAGATCGATTGCTAAACGTTCTTGTTTATTTGTACAAACAGCCATAGATATATTTTTATTTCTTGCCCAATCTAAAAATTCAATAGTGCCATTTAATGGTTTGCTATTTTTATCAATATTTTTTGCATAATAATCAATAAATTCTTTGGTCATTGCCTTTTTAGTTTTTTCGTCTTTTATTTCTTCTTTGAATGATCTTTGCATCATTACCCAAGCTCCTTTTCCAGCGAGAGTTTTAATATCTTTCATTTTTTTTTCTTCAAATCCAAACTTTCTCATCACATGGTTATGTGCCGCCATTAAGTCTGGCGCTGTGTTAACGATTGTTCCATCTAAATCGAATAAAATTGTTAAATTTTGAGTCATTTTTTAAAGTTTTAAAAAGAAATATTTTGTGAGTTATTAATATTTAATTTGTAATGTAAAGAGAATTTTAATGAAAACAAATTTAAAATTAAAAAAAGTAGTTAAACTAAGATCAGAACAAGATAAATTGAGAATAAAAGCTCTCAATAATGGAGTAAAAATGATAGCTCCTGAAACAATTTTTTTATCTCCAGATACAACTTTTGGTAAAAATGTTATAATTGAACCTTATGTTGTTATTGGACCAAAAGTCAAAATTGGTAACAATGTTGTTATTAAATCTTTTTCTCATTTAGAAGGAGCTAAACTAGAAAGAAATGTAACAGTCGGTCCCTACGCAAGAATAAGACCAGGATCACATTTTTTGGATGGATCAAAAGTTGGTAATTTTGTTGAAACAAAAAATTCAAAAATTAAATCTAATAGTAAAATAAACCATCTTTCATATATCGGAGATACTGAAGTTGGTGAAAATAGCAATATAGGTGCAGGAACTATTACTTGTAATTATGATGGAGTTAAAAAAAATAAAACTAAAATTAAAAAGAACGTATTTGTTGGTTCAAACTCTTCATTAGTTGCACCCTTAACAATTGAAGAAAATTCAATAATAGGAGCAGGATCAGTAATTACAAAAAACATTAAAAGAAATTCACTAGCTTTAACAAGGTCACCACTAATTTCTAAAAAGAATTATAAGAGGAGAAAAAAATAATGTGCGGGATAATTGGTATTGCTAGCAATAAATCTGTTACACCAAATATTATTAATTCTTTAAAAAGACTAGAATATAGAGGTTATGACTCTGCTGGTATAGCGACAATTTCCAAAAAAAATCTTAATGAAAAAAAATGCTCAGGTAGAGTAGAGGAGTTAGAAAAAATATTATTTAATTCACCAGCTCAAGGCAACATAGGCATAGGCCACGTAAGATGGGCTACTCACGGAATACCTAACGAAATTAATGCTCATCCACATTCATCTGAAATTGTATCGGTAGTTCATAACGGTATTATAGAAAACTCAAACTCATTAAAAAAAAAATTAGAGAAAGAAGGATTTAAATTTAAATCTCAAACTGATACAGAAGTAATTACTTTATTAATCACAAAATATTTAAAAAGTTCTGGTCCAATAGATGCTGTTTTAAAATCTCTAGAACTGCTTGAAGGTAGCTTTGCTCTGGGAATATTGTTCAAGAATCAATCTGACATCATTATTGGTGCTAGAAGAGGAAGTCCACTTGCAGTCGGATATTCAAATAGTGAAAATTATTTAGGATCAGACTCATATGCATTAAAATCAATGACTAATAAAATCTCCTATTTAGAAGATGGGGAAATATGTGTTTTAACCAAAGATAATATTGATTTTTTTGACTCCACAAAAAATAAAATAAATAAAAAAATACTAATTTTATCTGAAGATAGGAATGAAGCAAAACTAGGAGATTATAAAAACTTTATGTCCAAAGAGATATTTGAACAGCCTCAAACTGTTAAAAATTGTCTAAATGAATACATTGATCAACTTAGAAATGATATTAATCTTTATGATTTTCCACTAGATCCAAAAAAAATAGAAAAATTATTTCTTGTTGGTTGTGGGACAGCATATCACTCATGCCAAGTAGCTAAGTACTGGATAGAGGAATTGACTGATTTAAACGTTGAAACAGAAGTAGCTTCAGAATTTAGATATAGAAAAATTAAATTTAATTCTAATACGCTATATATTTTTGTTTCTCAATCCGGAGAAACAGCAGATACCGCTGCAGCTTTAGAAATAGCTAAAAAAAATAAAATGAAAACTTGTTCAATTGTAAATGTAGTTGAAAGTTCTATAGCTAGAAATTCTGATTGGGTGATCCCCATACATGCTGGACCTGAAATAGGCGTTGCCTCTACCAAAGCCTTTATAGGTCAAATGCTAGTATTATATATAATGAGTTTAAAAATCTCTAAAATAAGAGGAAATATTGAAGAAAACAAATATATAGAAAAAATAAAAAATCTAAAAAATTTACCGAGCGTCATTGAAAGTACCTTAAAAACCGAGGGGTCGATACAAGTTTTTGCTAAAGACTTTTTATCTGCTAAAGGATCGATGTTTTTAGGTAGAGGATCATCTTTTCCAATCGCATTAGAAGGAGCTTTAAAATTAAAAGAATTATCTTACCTTCATGCGGAAGGGTACCCAGCAGGAGAAATGAAACACGGTCCTCTAGCTTTAATTGAAGACGGTTTGCCAGTCATTATTTTAGCTCCAAAGGACAAGTACTTTGAAAAAACTATTTCTAATATGCAAGAAGTTATAGCAAGAGGAGGTAAAGTTTTATTAATATCAGACAAACATGACGAAGTAATAAATGAAAATATAAGATTTAAAATTGAAATGCCTTCTATTGATGAGTTGTTAAATCCTTTTCTATTAACTATTCCACTACAATTGTTGGCGTATCATGTGGCGTTATTAAAAAAATGTGATATCGATAAACCTAGAAATTTAGCAAAATCTGTCACTGTTGAATAAATTTATTAATTTAACTATTGGAAATCATAGTTCTTTACTCTATATACATATCACAGGTTGAATATGAAAAAATGGTCATTAAATAGTTGGAGCAAATACCCTGCAAAGCATCTACCTAATTATGTAGATAAGAAGGAGTTAGATTTAGTATTAAGTAAGTTACAAAAATATCCTCCTCTTGTATTTGCAGGTGAAACTAGATCCTTAAAAAAATCATTATCACAAGTAGTTGAAGGTAAAGCATTTTTGCTTCAAGGAGGAGACTGTGCTGAAAGTTTTGCTGAATTTCATCCTGATAATATAAGAGATACTTTTAAAGTAATTTTACAAATGTCTTTAGTTTTAACTGCATCTGCTTCAGTACCAGTTGTAAAAGTTGGAAGAATAGCTGGTCAATTTTCAAAACCAAGAAGTTCACCTGTAGAAAAAAAAGATGGAAAAGAATTACCAAGTTATTTAGGAGACAATATTAATGGAATGGATTTTAATGAAAAAGCAAGAATACCTGATGCCAAAAGATTATTCAGAGCTTATTCTCAATCAGCTTCTACATTAAACTTATTAAGAGCTTTTTCGCAAGGTGGATTTGCCGATCTTAGACAAGTACATTTATGGAATCTAGGTTTTATTAAAGACAAGACAAAAGGCAAATATAAAGAAATAGAAGACAAAATTAGCGATGCATTAGCTTTTATGGAAGCTTGCGGAATTAACTCTGATACTAATAGAAGATTAAGAACAGTTAATTTTTATACTTCTCATGAAGCTCTACTTCTACCTTTTGAAGAAGCAATGACCAGAGTTGACTCTACTACAGGTGAGTATCATGACACATCGGCACATTTTGTATGGATAGGGGATAGAACTAGACAACCAGATGGAGCTCATGTAGAATTTTGTAGAGGTATAAAAAATCCTTTAGGACTAAAATGTGGTCCAACTTTAAAACCAGAGGAACTAGTAAAGCTTTGTAATATTTTAAACCCGGATAATGAACCTGGAAGAATGACTCTGATCTCTAGATTTGGTTCTGACAATGTTGAAAAATATTTACCAAAATTAATAAAAGAAATTAAAAAAGAAGGGTTAAACGTAATTTGGTCTTGTGACCCGATGCATGGTAACACTATCAAAGCAGCCACAGGATTTAAAACAAGACCTTTTGACAACGTTCTTAAGGAAGTAAAAAACTTTTTTGCAGTTCATCAAGCTGAAGGAAGTTATGCGGGAGGATTGCATGTTGAAATGACAGGCCAAGATGTGACTGAATGTACTGGCGGAGCTCAAAAAATATCAGAAAATGATTTATCCAACAGATATAGAACTCACTGCGACCCCAGATTGAATGCTGATCAAGCACTAGAATTAGCTTTTCTAATTTCTGAAGAAATTAAGAAAAACTCAAAATATTCAAAAAAAATTATTCAAGCCGCGTCTTAATAATTATTGTAATTATTAAGAC
>MDTB01169561.1_pt1 | contig 11072 bp, 11 predicted proteins | sample 811161 | NCBI WGS metagenome assembly MDTB01 (sample SAMN05326650, study PRJNA326480) | marine metagenome | isolation source: seawater | place: Mediterranean Sea | collected 2009
GTCACAAAATAAATTTATATTTTTTTTTCTTATTGTATAAGCATTAGATGTTAAATTATCATTATTTATATTGCTAAAACTACCACTCAAAATTCTCAATTTCACGATAAATATTTCTCTAACATTGATTTTAATCTCAGTAAAGCACTATTCATATTCAGTTACAATGATGAAGCAAAAGTCAATTCTATCTTAAAAGATAGAATGTATAGAATTAAAACAAAAGGATATGGTAACAAAGAAAAAACTACAATCGCAAACAAATATTTAATTCCCGCAATTGTTAAAAATATTAATTTTAATCCGGAAGATATCATTGTTCCAGATGAAACTATTGAATATATTATAAACACATATACTGAAAAAGAAAAAGGTGTTAGAAATCTTAAAAGAGCATTAGAGATTATATTTACTAAAATTAATCTATATAGACTTATGAAAAATGATAGCACTCTATTTGATAATGAAAAAACTATTAATGTTGAATTCCCATTTACTGTTACTAATGATGTTGTCAGTAAATTAGTAAAGAAAAATGAAGGTAATTCTGCTCCATTCGGTATGTATTTGTAAATAATTAAATTATTCTAAAAATTTAATTATTTTTTAATTTCGCTTATAGCATCTTTTATATTTACCTTTCTTCCTATTTCTTTCAATACTTTCTGATATTCTTTTTCCATATTTTCTGGATTCTCATAACTATATGGATTCAACTTCGCCGATAACATACTCCATTCCTCCGTCAATTTATCATTATTCTCCCAACCAGGATGAGCATTTTCCCATAATTCTAATGCTTTCATCATATTTAATGATATCTTTTTCATTGCATCTGTCATTGTTGTGCCCTTTGAATCATCTGCCCATTCCCCATCCTCCTTTACAATATATACTCCTCTTTTCTGGTCTTTACAATGTATCGGTCGTTCTGTAACCGGCATATCTTCTAAATTCTTTAACATCACATTCTGTATCCCTATTCTATGTCCATTTTCTCCTGCTGTTAATACATCCTCTAATTGATATTTTATATTATTTACAAAATCTGTTAAATTCAACGCATCTTTACAGTGTTCATTCAAAAATAAATTTATAGTTATATTATTTAACGTTTCAATATTTTTGCTATTGTTTATGTTGTTAATATTATTATTTGTGATGCTAGTTGCGTTATTTTCAACAATATGTTCTAACATTTTTTGTTGTGTGTCAGCTAAAAGTTTTTGTGATTTAACTAATTCATTTATAACTTTTTCATTTTTTTTTTCTAAATATTCTTTCTCTAATTTTCTTTCTAATTCTTTCTCTGACTGAGATTTCACTTTACAAGTTTTTTTATGTTTCCACAAACCATTCCTGCTCGTATATTCTTTATTACATTTTTCACATATGTATATTTTTTTTATTTTTTCGTCACTTTTAAGCTCGCTAGGTGACGTTTCGGTGACGCTAGGTGACGCTTTTTCTCGATGTTTTTTAGACGACAAATGTTTTTTATAATGCCCTTTATGAGACGTTGTATAGTTACAATATTTACAAAAATAATCTCGGCACTTTTTGTCACTTTTTGTCACTTTAGGTGACGCTAGGTGACGCATATATATAAATACACATTTTTTTTTTAAGTTTTTTAAAAAAATATTGATTTTTTGCGAAAAGTTTGAACAAAAATAGTGCTTTTTTTTTAGTGCCGTTTTTTCAGTTTTTTCCTAGACAACATAGGGGATTTTTTTTCAAGTAGTCGAAAATTTACCTAGCAAAGTTAGCGTGTCAAAAAAGTGAACTAGTTTGGTCGATTTTTTTCAAAAACTATTTCTATAAAATGGAAAAATGGACATTTCAAATTTGTCCAAAATCGAAATCAAGATATTAAATTTCAAAAAAAAATGACCAAACTAGTTCACTTTTTTCATTTTCAGTAACAAATTAAACAATATATGAATCATATTTAACATCACACGTTACCATAATTATAAGATTTTTAAATTTTGTGCAAACTAGTGCCTTTTTTTTAGTGCTTTTTTTTCTTTTTTAAACCTCAACGCCTTCTATAAGACCTCTTAGCCTCTCAATTTCTAATTGTTGTTTTTCAATAATTGAAAATAATTTTGAAAACATAATATCGTTCTGTAAAATTTTGAATTCTATGTCAGATTTAATTAATTCTTTTTCTTTATATTGAATTATTCTTTTTTCAAGAATTTTTTTTTTCATTTTTAAAATAATTAGGATCACTAAAGAAATCAGTCATTTAAATTAATTTATATTAAAATAATTAAAATATAAATCAATTTATCTATAAAATTTATCCCATTCTTTTATTGTAAATCTATTGCCCATTGATAAATTACAACTAGAACATATGGGTTTTAAATTATGAATTTTATCACTGCCTCCTTTACTTTTTGGGATATCATGTCCGACTTGAAAATTAAAAACAGTAACTTTGTTATCACACCATGATATATTACATTTAGTTTCAAATACTTTTCCATTATTTTTCAACCATACTTGTTCCCTCACTGCTTTTGGTAATCCCCTCGATTTTTTTGAGAAATGTCGTATGAAGTTGTTCATTATATAATAAATAAACAAATTTTAAAATAATGAATGCTATTATTAAAGGAAATAGAACTAACCATATATTAATTCCTAATGTATTACTCATAAATATTATTATTTTTAATAATATATTTTTATGATTGCTTTTCGGCTTAAACATTTTAAATAAACATGAAGTTCCAGTAATATATTTTAAAACGCGTCTACTAATAAAAATGTTGATAATATTGAATGCTACCAGTGATAATATATATAAATTATTAGTGACAAATGGTAAAACAAAAGAAAAGAGTGCCTCTAATGAATGCGCAATTCTATAGAAATGTTTAATATCGAATAAAAATGTTATTAATGTAAAAAAAGCACCAATTATAATTGAATATAAAATAATATTATCTAAAAAATTCTGATTTATTTTTAATATTATGTAAAGAGAAATTATTATAGTAATAAAGCATAATAAAATAGCATACCATTTCGAATAAAATTTTATATTATTAATCATTTATATATATTATTGATATATTTATAATAGAATAGTGAGAATTTAATTGGATTAAATAGAAGAGTGGAAACTCCAATATGGTCAGCACCAAATTTATAAAATTTGTTTGCCATATTAATATGAGTTATACCACCACCACCAATAACAATAGTATCCTTGAAATTTTCTTTTATAGTTTTACATAAAGTGAGTGAATGTTGTGATAATGGTGGTCCAGATAGACCTCCTTCTTTTACGGGATATGTATTACAACAATGAAATTGTCTAAATCCTTGTTTATAATAAGAACTTATAAGAGGTAAATCAGCAAGAGGCGATAATTTAACAATACACCATTTTCTTTTAGGATTGATGAATATTTTTAAGCCTTTTGTAATAACACCATGGTCAATGTTGGGGCAACTAACATTTAATTCGATATTCATATCTTTAGGTATTTTATTTTCAAGAGGAACAATTTCATTTTCATTTAATATAGCGATACTAACAATATGATTATGATTATAATGTTTAATTGCGTAATCAATTCCTTTGTTTCTTAACCCAATTTTATTTACCCAACCACCATATTCATATGAATAACGAAGAGTTTTAATAATTTGGGATAAAAGTCCCGTTCTGGGATTAAGAGTGAATGAACCTTTGATAGAAGTGGTATGTGGAAGATTGAAATAATTTCCGAATGGAGGGTTAATAAACAACATATTATAGTAAAAATAATAATAATATTTAAGTGGTCAATTTAAAATATTATATAAATAAATTATATATGAAATTAAAATTAAAAAAGATGAAAGGTATAAAAGAAATAATGTTATGTGCGGGAGTATTATTATTAATATTTTTATTGTCAAAATATGTGTTTAAAGGAACAATATTAGAAGGGATGGAAGCGAAAGGAACAGATTTAACGAAAGAAGAGAAAGAAGTTTTAGATAAAGAGAAAGTGAAATTTAAAAAGAAAATACAAGAGGAAATAGAAAAGGCAAAGAAAGAAGAATCGAAATTAATAAAAAAACATAAGCATTTGATAGATGACGAATTACAGAACAAAATGAAGGAATTAGTTAATGTGAGACAAAGAGTTTTTAAAGAACAAAATAGATTGAAATCAGTAGATCCAAGTAGTAGTTTTCATTTTATAAATTCTTGGGCAATGAACTCAGCATTAAATCATCAATACACATCTTTAGAAGGAGGAAGTATGAATAAAAAAGAAGGGAAAGAAGAAAAGGAGGGAGGAATGTTTTAATAAATAATATGTGATAATATATATAAATGGGTTGTGTTGAAGGTAGATTATATTTATTAATAGGCACATTGTTTAAGTTAGCATTTGTATTAGCAGGAATAAAATGGTCGCCCGGTCACATATTATTTATAATAGGGATTGTGGGATTATGGACATATATTGATGTAATGCAGATATTTCCATATTTATTTAAGTTATGTTAATTATTACAATAATTTTATCATATATATGTTATTTATATGATAAAACCTAAATTACTATGGTAAAAAGAATATCAATACTTATGATAAAATTATGTATAAAATCAAAAATTATCAATTTATCTCTCCCTGCATATTTTAAAAAAGAAAATCTGGGGGGTGAAATTTAAATATTAAAAATTTTTTTATTAAGGTCGTATAATTGTTCAATGCGTAAAGAGATAGAGTAATCAGTGTTATTAAAATCAACAACTCTGCCTAATTCATCAAGAATAGTGATTTTTAATTTATTAATATTCACTGGTCCAAAATACTTTCTAATGGCAAATTTATCAATTTCTCCATTTCTATAATTGTAATTGTCTCCATTTGAAACTAATTTTGCGAGAACCATATTATTATTGAAAACAGATTCTTGGAATGGAGACATCATAGTTTGTGCGTAATTATTGTTAAAGTCGTCAATAGCAATGAAAAGATATTTAGCACCAATAGTATCGAAAACACCCTCAGGACTATATGCTCTTCCAGGTTTCATAGTATTAGCATTTTTGTTTTCAACAAAATCATTGGCATAACTATAATATTGTTTTCTGTATCCTAATATCCATCCCATATTCATTTGTATGGGTCTGTTAGGTTCGCTTGAAAGTCTAAAGTCAATATTAAATCTTTTTTCAATGCCATCGCCATCTAAATTTACAACTGGAATACCGCCATTAGAATTACCTCTGATATCTCTAATGAAATGAATTTTACCAGTGTTTTCATCAAATTCAGCTGCGACTCTTGAGAGTTCATCACCACTAATGCCAAATATAAATCTATTGAGATATGTAGTTAATTGTTGAGCGGTATAATTGCCATCTTTAATTTTAATCACTCTTTTAGTTTTATTTAAAATATCAACATTATTGCTTGAATTAGCGTTATTGGAAACATTATCAGAAACATCAAATAATTCAATTGTAAATTCATTAGTTTTATTGAGACTAGAAAAGTTATAAAATAAATTAGGTATTTCGGCGCTTTCTAAAGCAATGCTAGTTACATTGTTTAAATTATCATTAATATCGATGGTAAAGTTAGAAGGCTTAGTGTTATAATAATTTTGACGGAATACGGTGTTAATATTGAGATATCTATAAATTTTATTAGTGGAAATGGGATTAATTTTAGAAGTTAAGTTATTTTTAGAATTTTGTTGAATGACGAGATGGTCATCATGAACATTACTATTTTCTAAATTGTTGTAGGCATTATTTTCACTTAAATTATTATAAACATTGACTAATTTATTCATACCTTCATTTAAAAATTCAACAAGCAATTTTTTTTCTTCATAATTGATATCCTCACTATCATCAATATTATCAATATAAGATTTACATTTAGTTAATATATGACTAGTTGTAATATTAGTATCATTTTCAATATCAAACATATCTAATAATTCATCTTTTGAATAGTCATCAATATTAGTATTCATATATAAAATTATATATATTTTAATTTATTTAATATATACTCATTATATAAAATGAGTGGAAGTTTTAGCAATATAAATAATGATAATTTAACATCTAATGCTTATACAATAAGAAAAAAAAATATAAATTTATTTTGTGACATAAGTAAAAATTCTAATACAAAAGTATCTAAAAGCAAAAATGGAGTATTAAAAACAACAAATAATCATGAGAGTTTGATAGGAATAACACATGGATTTTATGATTATTATCAAAAAGTAGATATATCAAATCATTTATTATCATCTCCTTATGATTCTCAAACGATAAAAGATGATAGTTGTGTTAAATATCCAAACTTAAATGGAGATATAAGCAATAATTATGTAGTAGGTTCTTTTTTAACTTCATATTCATCTGGATTACAAACAGTTCAAGATGATAATGTATATTTTAAGGATGAATATGGTGAAATTAGAAAAGTAAATATGCCAAATGATAATCAGTTATTTCCAAATATGAGTAAATTAAAAAGAACAAAATGTTTTAAAATGCATGATGTTATAAGTAAAAAAAATTAAAATTTTTATTTAATAATTAAAATTTTAATTTAACGCAATGCCATCCATTTGACTTTCTTCATATTTTTTTTAGTTTTTCTTTTATTTGATTTTTTATTTTTTCTAGATTTAGATGGAAGTTTCTTTGGTTTTTTGATATTTAATTTTTTAGTTATATTATTTTTCTTTTTAGAATGATGTTTTTTGGTTTTCTTTCCACCTCCGCTGAAAGAGCCTGTTCTTTTTCTCGACCTGTTCTCATTATACATCTGTTGCCATAAATCAGTCATAGGTTTTCCTGGATTTGGATGTTCATAGCCAGTTGGAGCCCACCCCCAAACATAAACAGGTTCGCCACGAATTTTTACATTATATACGGGTTCATTTGCGAAAGGTTTAAGTTTGCCATCATCACCAGAATACCAACTAGGGTTCATAGTTATCGGTTCACAAAATAAAGCCCATGCGTGTTCTTCTATATCAACTAGTTTAGATTCAACTAATTCATTACCATATTTACCTGTTTGATTAGAATTTCCAACTCCACAGTATCTCTTTTTGCTTAGTCTAAAAGGATTAGGACCATCACCACCTATCAAATTAAATTGTTTATTACCTTGATTATCAATCGTAAAAACAGAACGATCATATGCCTTTTCTTTATCAATGTTAAAAATTTCACTTTTAAAGTAAGCGGGCTTTAGTTCAACATATCCTCTTGGTTTGGGTTTAATGTTATTAATTGGTTCAGGGGGAACTTTAGGACCATCTAGAAGAAGATATCCCTGTTTTTCAGGCATTTCCGGTTTTAATAATGCAACATTGAACTTACCATTATTTTCTGACCTAGGATTTCCCTTTTTTGAGTTATTTTTAACTGGGAAATTAAACTGAAAATTAGCGGGAATATATCTTTGATATACTTCATAGAAAAAATCATCTTGAACAATATGTCGAAGAAGACCATATTTTATTTTAGGGATTTTTTTTACTTTCATCGGGTCTCTGCAGGTATCCTTATAATCTGACGATTCTGGATCAGTTAATTCAACATTACACGCGTTAAACCATTTATAATATGTTAAATAATCTCTCACTGGATGATAGAGGTCTCTCCCAGTATTTCGATCCTTTCCCTTCTTTTTATACGCTGTCCAATTTTCAGTAATACATGTAGTTTTATCACCCGCATCATATGCTGTAGGAAAACGTTGAAATCCTTTCATACGATTGAGATCATAATTGTTCTTTCTGTCATATGGAATTACATTATCAAATGAATATGGACCATATTTAATATCTACAACGCGTGCAGGATTCTTCGTGTCTTTTCCATACCATATTTTTGCGTTTTTCATACGAACTGATTTTTGATTTCGTCCTGTATTTGAACCCACAATTTTCACTGGTGTTTGAAAAGATTTAGTTTCAACTTTTCCAAAACAACTTCTTTCATACATACTAAAAATTTTATTAGTAACAAATGAAGGCGAAGGTTCCATAGAAATAATTTCCTGTAATTTATCATTAAATGTTGTTAAATCTGTGACGCTTAATTTACTTTTAATATTAGTTATTTTTTGCGACTCTGACTTTCCTCCGTTAATATGTGCTTCAAGAATATCACTTAAGTTATATTTATATATGGGGTCAAACCTATTACGTGATCTAATATTATCATCTTTTACCGAATATTTATATGCTGGATATTCAACATACATATTGTTAAAGTTTTGCTTTAGACATACATCTCTAGTATAAGGATATTGACTTCGTTCTTTTTTAGCCCATTCACCATCAATATCATTTATATAACTATATATATAATCAATTTCCATTTCTTGGTTAAGAACACTAGTATTTTTATTAGAGTCATATGTAACAACAAAATTACCTCTATCTAGATCACTAATTTTTTCCCATATAGTTTGAACTTTTCTATAATCCATAAATCTAGTAGCAATAGGAAATACATTTTCTAAAGAACTTGTCATAGTTTCAATATCTTTTTCTTTCATAGATAATGCTCTTTTAGTAGATTTATTTTTATAAGTTAAAACATTCATAATATACAACATTTCATATTTAATTGCGGAATAAATTTTTTTCTGGTCACTATCATCACTTGCCTGAGTTCGTACATATCCTGCAGTTGTTCTACCTTCTTGTAAGTAGCATATATTATAAAATGCTCTCAAAATATAATTATTAATATTTGGTTTTTCAGTCCATTCATGCCCTTTATTATTACTAGAAGTATTGCCTCGACCCATAGCAGAATATAGTTTTTCTTTATTAATTTCTTCAGATAGAATAATTTTTTCGGAAATTCTATTTACTTCTTCTGTAGATTGAATTGTTCCAATATAAGTAGCATTATTATTATTTTTAATTTTATTAATTAATAAGTCTATTTGTATTTCAATATTTTCTTCCACTGTATCTTCTTTTAATTTAGAAAACTTATCATAAAAATCATCTGTATTTTTAAAGTGAATCAATCTATTATATCCATTATCATCATCTTGTAAGATAGCGAATGAATTGAATATTTTTATAACATCATCTTGATACAATTCATATGTCATAAGTTTAATTAATAAATTAAAATATGTATCGAAAAAATGAATTACAGAGTTCTTTTTTTTATCGCTATTTTTCCTAGGGTCATTCTTATAGAACTTGTAAATATTATAATCCTTTAAAAGTTTTCCAATATTTACATAAGGAGGAGTGGGTTGATTATTAACATATATATAATTTCCTGCAGGAGTATATACCGGCTTGGTACCTCTTTTCATAATAAAAGTTTCATTAAGAACAGTTGTATAAACAAATTTAATATTTTTAAGAGTTTCTATTTGTTGTTGTTTTGTTTCTTCATATGGTTGATTCGGTGCAGGCGGATTTTTAAGAATACACATTGCTCTTAATATAGAACCAAATTCTTGTTTTTTTTCATAATCGTTAGTCATATCATACCAGTTCATTAAAGGATCAGTAGCCAATGAATAGTTTTCATATTCATCAAATACATCAGCAAAAATACATGGCAAATTTTTTTCAATTTTTTCTTTAATAGATAATTTTGAAATATATTTAACATCTTTATTCAATTGAGCGAGAGTATTATTGATAATATATCCTTCTTTAGTTCTAATTTTACAAGCATTTTTAATTCCCATATTATAAGACTTTACACAATCTGGGGATAATAATGAAGAAAAAACATCTCTTAATGATGTTATAAATTTGTTTTTATCTTGTATCCAGGCAGTGCCCTCACCTGCGTTAGTCATTGCTGTATCTAAACCAGCAATACTTACTTTTCCGTTTTTTGGAGGATAGTTGATCTTTTTTGCAGGATATTTCCTCATTCCACTTGATCCCATATTTTTAGTAAAAAGGTCTCTAAAAGTCCAATAGGGATATGATTTGTATGGACCAACCCCAGTTCCTTTTTGTTCATCAAATAATTTATAAAATTCTCTAAACTTATCTCCAATGATTTCCTTACCATCAGTTTCATTATAAATATCATTAATTGAGACTGGATTAATTGGATATTTTAATAATGTTTTTCTTATAATTTGTCCAGCTTGTTTAATAGATTTTTTCTCTTTAATAAGTGTAAATAATTTAATTCCTATCATATCAAGAATTTCATCTAAATTTCCCTTGGGATTGGGACTTCCATCTGGATAACAAAAAGGTTGAGTGACATATTGAGGAGTATCGTTAGGTTCAGGTTTTATAGTATTAATATGAATATCTTTATGAACATATTTACCGACATTTCCAACACGTTTTTTCTCAAGTTGATCCCATGGTTCAATTTTATCACCCAAATTATTGGAATAATTTTTATTTGTAATTATTTTTGCTTTCATTCTAATAATATCAGATGAACCCTGTTCACAATCAAATTCATTTTCTACACCTGCGAGATCACAAACATATATAGTCATATTTTTGTTATCAGGACTAATACCTTGTAATTGTAATGATACAACAACATGACTTCTAGAACTTTGTTTATTATTAGAAGTTGGTCCTATTTCTCTAGCATCAAAAGCAGATAAAATATATTTTGCTATAGGGAAACTTTTGTCTGCTCCTTCATCTTGACCACCAATATGGCTATAAGTCCAATTATTAGCACCGTTTGACTTAAAAGTTACTTTAGCGGTGTCATCTGGATGAGGAGGTCCTCGGCCTGTTCCACCACCATAATTAGGTCTTCCTACTTTTAATTTTTTAGACTTTCTTACCATTGAATGATCATCATAATATTTATCAAGTATTTCTCCAATAGGAACAAATCTTGAAGAAACAGGATGTTGATCAGTAGAATCAGACCCCTTAACTTTAAGAGGTATAGGAATTCTTTCTTTTTTAGAACAGTCATTTACCATACCAGGTGCTTTTTTACCAGTTTTAGGATCAAGTGGAATGAGGAAATATCCTGCAAAAAAGATCAACTATCCTCCAAAAAACGGAAAAGTAAGTATTGCTGGTTTA
>MDTB01065904.1_pt1 | contig 11071 bp, 12 predicted proteins | sample 811161 | NCBI WGS metagenome assembly MDTB01 (sample SAMN05326650, study PRJNA326480) | marine metagenome | isolation source: seawater | place: Mediterranean Sea | collected 2009
AAAAAAAACGAAATTAATATTACTAAAAATTTAAAATATGACATAATAATAATTTTAAAATATAGGTTGAATGATGAATTATCAAGGATCTTATTGTGCGCTTATTACTCCTTTTAAAAATGGTAGTGTAGATAAGGAAAGTTTTAAAAATATTATAACATGGCATATTGAAAGTGGAACTAAGGGTATTATTCCCTGTGGAACAACGGGAGAGTCTCCTACACTAAGTCATGAAGAACATAAATTAGTAGTAGAACTTGCTATTGAATATTCAGAAGGAAAACTTAATGTAATAGCAGGAACTGGTTCAAATTCAACTAAAGAGGCAGTTTCTTTTACAAAGCATGCTAAATTAGCTGGAGCAGATAGTGCCTTGGTAGTTGTTCCATATTACAATAAACCAAGCCAAACAGGTCTTAAAGAGCATTATCTTAAAATAGCTGACTCAGTAGATCTTCCTATATTTATTTATAATATACCGGGACGAAGTGTAGTTGATATGGATGATGAAACTATAATCGAATTGTCTTCACATGATAATATTATTGGAATTAAAGATGCCACTAATGATTTAACTCGGCCAATAAAATTAAAAAACACTATTACCCATAAAAAATTTTTTCAGTTATCAGGAGAAGATGGTACACAATTGGCTTATTTAGCTAATGGAGGGGATGGAGTAATTTCGGTAACTGCAAATATAGCACCTAAATTAGTATCTTTTATGCATGACGAATGGTTTAAAGGAAATTATAAAAATGCAATGAGTATTAATGAAAAATTATTTAATATTAATAATTTATTATTTATTGAGTCAAACCCATGTCCTGTTAAATATGCTGCTCATTTGTTAGGAATGTGTGAGTATGAGATTAGACTGCCTCTTATGAAGATAAACCATGAAAATGAAAAAAAAATAAAAAAAGAAATAGAAAATTTAGCTTTATTATTTAAATAAGCAATGAATATAATTGCAAAAAATAAAAAGGCTTTTTATGAGTATTTTATAAATGATACTTTAGAAGCAGGCATCGTTTTAAATGGAGACGAAGTAAAATCTTTGAGAGAGGGCAAGGTAAGTATAAACGAATCCTTTGCAGAAACCGAGAATGGCGAACTCTGGTTAATAAATGCAAATATTTCATCATATAAAAATTCATCAAAACTATTAATTTCAGAAGAAAAAAGAAAACGAAAATTACTATTAAAAAAAAAAGATATTAATACGTTACAGGGAAAAGTAGAGAGAGAAGGGTATACTATAGTTCCAATAAAAATATATTTTAATAATAAAGGTTTAGCAAAAATAGAGATAGCAGTTGCAAAAGGAAAAAAACTATATGATAAAAGAGAAGATAAAAAGCAAAAGGATTGGAACAAACACAAACAAAGGTTGCTTAGAAATTTTAAATAGAATTTAGAAAGGAAATTAGTATGATTAAAATAATATTAACAATTATTTTTTTATTAATAAATAGTATGAGTTTTTCTAGTACATTATATGATTTTTCTTTTATCTCAATAGATGGAAAAAAGCTTGAACTAAAATCTTTTAAAAACAAAGTTCTTTTAGTGGTTAATACTGCCTCTATGTGCGGTTTTACCAAACAATATGAGGGATTAGAAAAGGTTTATCAGAATTATAAGGATAAAGGATTGGTAGTTATAGGAATGCCTTCGAATAGTTTTAAACAAGAATATAATGATGAAAACAAAGTAAAGGACTTTTGTGAAACAAAATTTAATATTACTTTTCCTATGACAAAAATTGTTAATGTATTAGGAGAGGAAAAGCATAATTTTTATAAATGGATGGAAAGACAGCATGGGGTAAAACCTAAATGGAATTTTTATAAGTTTATTTTTAATAAAAATGGTGATTTTGTAGACTCCTTTTCATCTATGACAAGACCAAACAGTGATAGAATTTTGAAAATATTAAATGCTGAATTTGATAGTTAATCAATGAGAATATTATTTTATACAATTCTAGTAACATTAGGGTTGTCTTTATCAATAATAATATTAGTACCTTCATTTTTTGATCTCAATACGTATAAATCTAAGTTATACGAATTAGTTTTAAAACAGACTGGATACAGTTTGGAAATAAAAGGATCAGTTGGCATTTCTGTCTTTCCTAGATTTAAACTAAATGCTGAAGAAATTATTTTAACCAATGAAAGTGAACCTCTTTTTAAAGCAAAAAAACTTACAATTTTCCCGTCTATACTTTCTTTCATAAATGGAAACATAAACTTTGAGAGTATAAGTGTTGATAATGCCCTATTATATATTAGAAAATATAAATCTAATTCATATAACTGGACAGTCTCTAGACTAGAAAAGAATTTTAATGAAAAAAGCAGTTCCGAAAACTCAGTGCCTTTAGAAAAAAAAAAAAGGAAAACTTTTTTATCATTAAAAATTTAAATCTTAAAAATTCAAAAATAGTCTATTCAGATTTAGATAGAAAAGAAACTATTGAAAATATAAATATAAATTTCAAAGAGGAAAGAAATAAAGACTTTTCACTTAAAGGTTCCTTTGCAGCCAGGGGGTATACAAATAAGGTAAATTATACAGCTAATATTTTAAATAAAAATGAAATTAAATTCATTGGAGAAATAGGCTCAGATTTTTATAATTTAGAATCATCAGGAATATTTAATTTTAAGGATATTAAAGGAAGCTTTGACATAGAAGGAAATATTAAAACTAAACATCTCTTAGGAAATATAAAAGAACTTAAAAGCGATAATTTAAAAATAAATACTAATGTAGATTTAAATAAAACCAAACTTTTATTAAAAAATATTAATATTGTTTCTCAAAATACTAAGTTTGAAGGAAGTGCTACGGCTAATTTTCTAAAAAAGCAAAAAAATATTACAGTCAAGTTAGTAACTGATAAATTAGATATAAATAACTTTTATAGAAAAACTAAAAAGTCATCTAAAGATAGTAATATAAATAATAAAAAAAAAGAAATTAAGAAAAATAATAGCATCAAATATGATGAAAAAATTAATAATACTATTTTTGAAGCTTTAGAAGGCCTAAATTTGAATGCTCAAATTATTGCAGGAATAATAAAATATAATAATTTTTATTCAGAAAAGGTGTTTTTTGAATTAATAAAAAAGAATAATTTAAACTTTAATATAAAAGCGGAGAATTTTTTTAAATCTCAATTAGATGCTAAGCTATCCTTAAATAAAAAATTAAACTTTTTGACAAACATTAAACTAAAAAATTTTAGTTTGCAAGATGTAAATAAAGTTTTTGATGTAAATGTTATAAAAGGAAATTTAAATCTTGAATCTAGTTTAAAAGGGAATATAAAAAAAAAAGAAAAGTTTTATAATACTATTACTGGAACGACAACAATAACCTCAAAGGAAATAGTAATAAATAACTTAAACCTTAATTCTTTAAAAACAGATCTAAAAAAATTAAAAAATTTAGAAAGCCTTGATGATGTTAGGAAAAACCTTTTTAATGGAAATACATATATTAGAGATCAAAAAGTAAAACTTTTGCATGATAAAGATATAATCAAAGTTCCTCTTACAAAAATAAAAATATCAGAAGACTATATAGCTACTTCCGGAGAATATAATATTATAGAAAAAAAAATAAATTTAACTTCTAACTATCAAGATAGTCAAAGTTTATTATCTTTGTTTAGTTTAAATACTATAGGAAATATTTCTAACCCTATGACAAAATTATCGTTCAATGAAATTGCTGTTACGAAAGTTTTAGAAAAAATTACTAAAAAAAGAATGAAGAAAGTGTTAGAAAAAAAATTAGAAGATAAATTTGATAATATAATAGAAAATCTTTTGGATTAATATGAATATAGACCTCTACACAGCAGCTACACCAAATGGATACAAAGTTTCTATAATGCTAGAAGAGTTGGGCTTAAAATATAAAGTACATAAGATAAACTTATCAAAAGGCGAGCAAAGAGATAAATTCTTTCTTAATATGAATCCCAATGGAAGAATTCCAGTTTTAAAGATAGATAATGAAGTTATTTTTGATAGTGGTGCTATATTATACTTTTTAGCTGATAAATATAATAAATTTTTACCACTAAATAAAAATAAAAGAATGAAAGTAATGCAATGGTTAATGTTCCAAATGTCTGGAATAGGGCCTATGCAGGGACAGGCAAATGTATTTTATCGTTATTTAGATGAGAAAATTCCAACTGCAATATCAAGATACCAAAATGAATGCAGAAGGCTTTATGAAGTTCTAAATTATCAACTAGAAGGTAAAAAATGGATTTGTGATGACTACTCTATAGCTGATATAGCAAATTGGTGTTGGGTTAGAGTTTATTTTTGGGCAGGTATTAATTTAGAAGGATTAAGTAACTTAAAAAGATGGATGGCTGATATGGAAAATAGACCAGCTTGCATTAAAGGTGTTGAAATACCAAAAAAAGAAACAGCAAAAAAATTAGTAAAAAATGTAAAGAACATTATTCAAACTTAGTTAATAAGGCTAGAGTAAAAGTCATTTCCTTTATTATCAATTATTAAAAAAGCTGGAAAGTTGATTACTTTTATTTTCCATATGGCCTCCATCCCAAGTTCTGGATAGTCTATACACTGTACATCTTTAATATTATTTGCTGCTAGAACTGCGCCAGGTCCACCAATTGAACCTAAATAAAACCCTGAATATTTTTTACAGCTTTCTCTTACTACAGAAGATCTATTTCCTTTAGCAAGCATAATAAGACTTGCACCCTCTGATTGAAACTTTTCCACAAAAGAATCCATTCTACCTGCTGTTGTTGGTCCAAAAGATCCTGTATTGTAACCCTTAGGAGTTTTTGCTGGTCCAGCATAATATATAGGATGATTTAAAAAGTACTCAGGTAGTTTTTTTCCGTTATCTAATCTATTTTTTAACTTACTATGTGCAATATCTCTAGCTACTATCATTGTTCCAGATAAGGAAACCCTTGTCTTTATTTTGAGTTTAGATAATTCTTTAAGAGTTTCTCTTATAGGTTTATCCAAATCAATTTTAATTTCCTTTTTAGATAAAATATTAGTTTTTATTTTAGGTAGAAATCTTGCTGGATTTTTTTCTAATTTTTCTAAAAATACTCCTTTATTATTTATTTTAGCAAGGGCTTGTCTATCTGCTCCGCAAGAAACACCAATACTAATTGGAAGACTTGCTCCATGTCTTGGAAGTCTTATTACTCTTACGTCATGACAAAAGTATTTACCTCCAAATTGAGCACCAATTTTCAATTCGATCGTTTTTTTTAAAATGGATTTTTCCATAGTAGCATCTCTAAAAGCTAAACCTGATTTATTACCTTTTTTTGGCAATGTATCCAAAAAATGACTACTTGCTAGCTTTAGTGTTTTAAGATTCATCTCAGCAGAAAGACCACCTATTACTACAGCTAAATGATAAGGTGGGCAAGCGGAAGTGCCAATAGTCATTATTTTTTCCATTAAATAGCTTTCTAAATTTTTACTTTTGAGCAAAGAAGGAGTGCCTTGATAGAATAAAGTCTTGTTTGCAGATCCTCCTCCCTTAGCAATAAAGTAAAACTTATATTCTTTACTTTCTCCTTCATTCATTATTTCTATTTGCGCAGGTAGATTATTTTTAGTATTAATCTCTTCATACATGCTGGTAGCAGACATTTGGCTGTATCTTAAATTATTATTTTTATAACATTTTAAAATTCCTTTAGATAAACTATCAATATCTTTTCCATTTGTAAGAATTTGATTGCCTTTTTTTGCTAAAACAATTGCTGTTCCAGTATCTTGACACATTGGTAGTATTCCTCCTGCAGCTACATTCGCATTTTTCAGTAGAGTATTAGCAACATACTTGTCATTGTCTGAGGCACTTTTGTCTTTTAATATCTTTTGTAACTTTTTTAAATGAGTAGGTCTAAGATAATGTGATATTTCAAAAAATGCTTTTTCAGCTAGCATTTCAATTACTTTTTGATCAATGAATAAATAACTTCTATTTTTAACTTTTATACTTTCAAATTTTGTATCGCAGACTTTTTCAAAAGTAATATTTTTATCGTCTAAATGAAAAATATTTGATATTTTATTAAGCCTTGTCATCTCATTTTTTGTTAGGGTTTAAGTAGATGATATTACTTTTGTTTTCTAAGCTTGGATTTTTTTTCTGTTGTATTTTTTTTGTTTTGGAAATTGGCTTTTTTATTCCTATTAGGTCTAAGTTTAAATTAAAAGAGACAGATGGATCCACAAAACTAATTAGGGAATCAAACATAATCTTTAATGTTTCTATTTTCCCTTTAAACTTAAGATCAATTAAAAAATAATTATCAAATACTTTAAGATTCCAAAATTCGTTTTCAATTACTATCATCATGTTATCAGGATAATCTTTAGATAGATAAGAGGGTAAAGTATTTTCTTTAAATTTAGTTGTAAAGGTTATGTAAAAGTGATGACCATCGGTAAGACCGTAATCTGCTGTTTTACTGAGAGCTTGTTTAACAACATTCAACAAATTGTCTCTTATCAAAGTATTATAATCTAAAAATTTTGTTTTTTTACTCATAGTAATATTTTTTACGAAGGCTTCTGTTGCCAGGTGCCTTCAAACCCCGCCTAAAAAGCGTGAACAATTTAGGACTAATTCTGCATGGTATTTTTAACAGCTTAAGCTGCTAAAGCAACCCCACGACTATTGTCGTTTGCATTTATAATTTAGCCCTTTGCGGTGGAACCAAACCGAACGAAAGAATACGCCTTTCAACGCTTGTCGATCCTATTTCGCCCCCATATGTGTATTGGTGGAGGCGCCGGGTACCGCCCCCGGGTCCAATTCGCCTATTACTCGCATCATTTATCGTCATAGTTATAAAAATAACAATATCATTATAATTATTTATTTACAGCTTTAAAGTTTTAATTAAATATAAATTTAAGTTATGTTAAAAATATAAATAATATAAAAATTAAGATGAAAAAAAGTAATCAAGAAATAAACGCCTTGCGTGCAAAAAAAAACCAGACCCTTAGGCCTGTTTCTAGTGGATTAGAAGGTATTCTATATAGCCCTCTAAAAGTTTTAGATAAAGGATTTGTGAGGGTTGTGGACTATATGGGAAATGATGCATCTATAGTACAAGCTGCGAGAGTTTCCTATGGTAAAGGGACTAAGAAAAAGTCTGAAGACGAGGGATTAATAAGATATTTACTAAGACATAGGCATACTACTCCATTTGAAATGTGCGAAATTAAAATTCATGTAAAACTACCTATATTTATAGCAAGACAGTGGATTAGACATAGAACAGCTAGTATTAACGAATACTCAGCTAGATATTCAATATTAGAGGATGAATTTTATATTCCTAAAAAAAATCACTTAGCTCAACAATCTTTAACAAATAAACAAGGACGAGGAAATGAATTGGATGAAGTTACTTCTAATAAAGTACTAAAAATTTTAAAGGAAGACTCATTTAGGTGCTATAAAAATTACACATGGATGCTAAATGAAAAAAATAGCAAAGAATTTCAAAAAGAAAGAGCTAGTTTATCAAGAGAATTAGCTAGAATTAATCTTACCCTTAATACTTATACTCAGTGGTATTGGAAAATTGATTTACATAATTTTATGCACTTTGTTAGTCTTAGGGCTGATAGTCATTCTCAATTTGAAATTAGAGAATATGGAAAGTTGATGCTAAAAATTTTAAGTAAATGGACTCCTTTAACATATAAGGCATTTCTATCATACAGATTAAATTCTACTGAGCTTTCCATGGAAGCTATTGAAGTTATTAAGAAGATGATTGCAGGTAAGAAAGTAACAAAAAGCAAATCTAATTTATCTAATAGAGAATGGAAAGAATTAGAAAGTTTGTTTCTTTAAACATTAGTTAGTTTTTTTACTAAATCGTCAAACATATTATTACTATCTTCTTCAAAATCTTTAATAATTGGAAGTTTAGCAATTAATTCTGTATTAAATTGCTTAGCTAAATCTTCTACCTTATTTTCTCCAAATATATAATACTTTTTACCTAGGTCACATTTGAAAAAACTCATATTTTCTATAATTCCTGTTATAGGTATATTAAACTTTAACATAAGGTTTATACCTTTTTTTGTATCTGCTAGTGCTAGGTTTTGAGATGTAGTAACTATTAATGATTCATCAATTTTTAATTTTTGTAGAATCGCCAAATAAGCGTCACCAGTTCCAGGAGGTAAGTCTATTACCATATAGTCTAAATTCCCCCAGTTCACTTCATCTATTAATTGAGTAAGAGCCCCTTGAACCATAGGACCTCTCCACACTACAGGTTTTTCTTCATCTATAAGTAAGCCAATTGACATAACCTTTAAGCCATCAGAGTCTATAGGAATTATTTTTTTAGATGAATCAACACTAGGTTTTTCGGACAAATTTAATAATTTTGGAACTGATGGACCATAAATATCAGCGTCTAGAAGGCCAACAGAGAATCCTTGTCTTTTCAATGCTAAAGCTAAATTGACTGCAATAGTCGACTTTCCTACTCCACCTTTACAGCTAGAAACAGTAATAATTTTTTTAAACTGCTTCTGCTTTTCTACAAAAGTAACAAATATCTCCTTAAATGTACCTTGATTTTGTAAAGTTTCTTCACATTCTTTTTTGTACATTTCTAAAAGTTTTGCATCGTTATAATCTAAAGCCTTAAGTGTAACAAATGCTTTATTTTCCTTAATTATAAAATCTTCTACCAAAGGTTTTAATTTACTACTAAATGCGTTAATTAGTGTTTTAATTAAATTTTGTTCTCTTTCATTCATTTTAAATATTGAATAACATAGTTATAGTATATATATATAATTAATTAACTAAATTAAATCAAATAGGAAAAATATGCCTTGGGACAATAATAATGACGGACAGTGGAACAATAATAATAATAATCCATGGGGTAATAATGGAAATAATAATTGGAAAGGTAAGAAAAGCGGAGATGATTTGGATAAAGTTTTAGAGAAATTTAAAAATAAATTTTCTTCTTACTTTTCAAAGGGACCAAAAAACTTTATTATAGCTTTTTTAGTTTTGTTCTTCTTATGGCTAGTTAGTGGCTTTTATACTATTAGTCCAGAAGAACAAGGCGTAGTAATGAGATTTGGAAAGTATACTTCAATAAGTAGTCCGGGTCTTAATTACCACATACCCAGTCCTGTAGAAAAAGTAATAAAAGTACCAGTTACAATTACTAGAAGTGTAGCGATAGGATTCAGAAACCAAGGTGGAAATAATATTAGAAATGTTGATGAAGAAAGTTTAATGTTAACTGGTGATGAAAATATTGTAGATATAAATTTTGTTGTACAATGGTTTGTGTCAGATGCAGCAAAATTTGTATTTAACATTAGAGATGCAGAAAAAAATGTCAAAGACAGTGCTGAAAGTGTTATGAGAGAAGTAATAGGAAAAACAAATATTGACTTTGCCCTAGCAGAGGGAAGAGACCAAGTAAGACAAGAAGCACAGGATGCTTTGCAAAAAATTTTAGATGGAAATGAAAGTGGAATATCAGTTTCTTCGCTTCTACTACAAAAATCAGATCCGCCACCAGCAGTAATTGATGATTTCAAAGATGTACAAAGAGCTAGAGCAGATCAAGAAAGATTAATCAACGAGGCGCAAGCTTATGCTAATAGAATAGTACCTGAGGCAAAGGGTGAAGCTTCAAAAGTTCGAGAGAGTGCAGAAGCTTACAAGCAAGAAGTAATAGCTGTAGCTGATGGATCTTCTAAAAGATTTTTATCAGTTTATAATGAATATAAGAATGCGAAAGATGTTACGAGGAGAAGAATTTATTTAGAGACAATGGAAAAAGTAATGCAAAATATGAACAAAGTTATTATAGATAGTGATAATGGATCAGGTGTCTTGCCATATCTTCCTTTACCCGAGTTAAAAAAATCAACTAATCAACAAAACAATTAGGAAAAGCTATGAGAAAAAAAAGTATGATATTATTAATTTTGGTATTTAGTTTATTAATAGGATCTTATAATACATTATTTTTTGTAGAGCAAAGAATTCAAGCTATTGTTCTTCAGTTTGGAGAGCCTATTAAAGTTATCAGGGAACCAGGTCTTAACTTCAAAATACCTTTTGCACAAAATGTTATTAAATTTGATAAAAGGATATTGCTGTTCGATAACAACGCTGAAGAAATTATTGCAGCAGATAAAAAGCGTTTAATAGTAAATGCTTTTGTCAGATATAATATTGTTGACCCATTAAAATATTATCAAACGGTAAGGTTTGAAAATGCCCTTAACAATAGGTTAGGTTCAGTAGTAAATAATAGTCTAAGGGCGGTTTTAGGAAGGGTTCCTTTGAGTGCAGTAATTTCTGATAGAAGAGAAGAACTTATGACTGAAGTTACAAACTTAGTTACAGTTAGGGCTAAGCAATTTGGTATTACTATACAAGAAGTTAGAATAAAAAAAGCAGATCTTCCATCAGAGAACTCGGAAGCTATTTACAGAAGAATGCAAACAGAAAGACAACAAGAAGCTGCGCAAATAAGAGCCATAGGAGAGGAAAAATCTAGGGTAATACAAGCTGAAGCAGAAAAAAATAAAACAGTTATTTTAGCTGAAGCAAAGAGAGACGGTGAGATTTTAAGAGGTCAGGGTGACGCTGAAAAAAATAGGATTTTAGGAGAAGCTTTTAGTCAAGATGCAGACTTTTTCTCATTTTACAGAGCTATGCAGGCTTACAGTAAAGCATTAACGGAGGGAGATACTACAATGGTACTTTCTCCCAAAGGAGAATTTTTTGAATATTTTAGAGATGCAGAAGGAAAAAATTAGCTTTGAATGATTGATTTTTTTGTAGCTGTAGGGTTAGTTTTCATTTTTGAAGGCATGATACTTTTTATATCTCCGAAAAGACTCAAGCAAATACTAAAATTAATAGATGAATATTCAGAAAAAAAAATTAGACTTATAGGTCTGTTTTCTATTACTATAGGTTTAATTATAATAAGTATAATCCG
>MDTB01105690.1_pt1 | contig 11071 bp, 20 predicted proteins | sample 811161 | NCBI WGS metagenome assembly MDTB01 (sample SAMN05326650, study PRJNA326480) | marine metagenome | isolation source: seawater | place: Mediterranean Sea | collected 2009
TTTATTTCAGCTGCTTCATTCCAGGAAACTACAAGAGTTTTAACAGATGCATCAATCAAGGGTAAAGTTGATACATTACAAGGTTTAAAAGAAAATGTTATAGTAGGACGTCTAGTACCTGCTGGTACTGGCTCTGTTAAAAATTTATGGAATAAAAAAGCATCTCAAGATGATGAAAAGTATCTTGAAGAGCAAGAAAAAGCTAACCCTTCAGAAACGCAAGTAAATCAACAATAAATAACACAATTTTTGATTGTTTTAGTTTGACAAAAATGATTTCTATAGTAATTTGTCGATAATTTTTGGTTGGAAAGTAGTGCATTTAGTACTAAACGCTGCCATAAAGATCTAAACAGTTATTTCTTTCCAAAAATAATAAAATTTATATATGCCAACAATAAACCAATTGTTAAGAAAAAAAAGAATAAGACCAAAGTCAAGGGATAAGGTACCTGCTTTAGAAAAATCACCTCAAAAAAGAGGAGTTTGTATTAAAGTTTATACAACAACTCCAAAGAAGCCAAACTCAGCTTTAAGAAAAGTAGCAAGAGTAAGGTTATCAAATGGTCATGAAGTAACATCTTACATTCCTGGTGAAGGACACAACTTGCAAGAACATTCGGTAGTACTGATAAGAGGTGGAAGAGTAAAAGACTTACCAGGAGTTAGATATCATATATTAAGAGGTAATCTAGATACTCAAGGAGTTACAGCAAGAAAACAACAAAGATCAAAATATGGAGCAAAAAAAGGTAAATAATAATGTCTAGAAAAAGGAAAGCTCCAAAAAAAATCCCAGTAGTAGATCCAAAATATAAATCTACGATTATTCCTAAATTAATTAATTCAATAATGTATGATGGAAAAAAAACTATAGCTGAAAAAATAATATACGAGGCAATTGATAAGATTAAATCAAAAACTAAAGATGAACCTTTAGATATTTTCAATCAAGCGATCAACAATATAAAACCTACTGTGGAAGTAAGATCTAGACGAGTTGGTGGTGCAACTTACCAAGTACCTGTAGAAGTTAAATCTAAAAGATCACAAGCTTTAGCATTAAGATGGCTAGTCGATGCATCAAGAAAAAGAAAAAATAAGAACATGTCAGATAAAATTTTTAATGAAATTTATGATGCTTATCAAAACAGAGGATCAGCAATTAAAAAAAAAGAAGACACTCACAAAATGGCAGAGTCAAACAAAGCTTTTGCACATTTTAGATGGTAAAAAATAATGGCTAGAACACATAAACTCGAAAAATATAGAAATATTGGCATCATGGCACATATTGATGCCGGCAAGACAACTACGACTGAAAGAGTTCTTTATTACACTGGAAAAAGCCATAAAATTGGTGAGGTCCATGATGGTGCTGCAACGATGGATTGGATGGAACAAGAACAAGAAAGAGGAATTACAATAACTTCAGCTGCCACAACATGTTTTTGGAACGACCACAGAATAAATATTATTGATACCCCTGGACACGTAGATTTTACTATTGAAGTTGAAAGATCATTAAAAGTTTTAGATGGCGCGGTTGCTGTTTTTGACGGTGTAGCAGGAGTTGAGCCACAATCAGAAACTGTATGGAGACAAGCTGACAAATATAAAGTACCAAGAATTTGTTTTGTAAATAAATTAGATAGAACTGGAGCTGATTTTTTTAGATGTGTTGATATGATTAAAGATAGACTAGGTGCAAAGCCACTTGTAGTTCAAGTTCCTATAGGTGCAGAATCTTTATTAACAGGAGTGGTTGATTTAGTAAAAATGAAAGCTCAAGTTTGGAAAAATGAAGATTTAGGAGCTGAGTGGGAATATAAAGAAATACCTGATGATTTAAAGGAAATAACAGACAAATATAGAACAGAATTAGTTGAAACTGCTGTTGAACAAGATGAAAAATTAATGGAAGCATATTTAAATGGCGATGAAATTAAGGAAGAAGATTTAATTGAGTGTATAAGGAAAGGAACTCTTGATTTCAGTTTTGTTCCTGTACTAACTGGCTCTGCATTTAAAAATAAAGGAGTACAACCATTGTTGGATGCAGTTGTCAATTACCTACCTAGTCCTTTAGACATTGGTTCGATTAAAGGAACAAAATTGGGTTCAGATGAGGAAATTTTAATGAAATTTGATGACAATGTCCCATTTTCTGCATTAGCATTTAAGGTTGCAAATGATCCATTTGTTGGGTCACTAACATTCATTAGAATTTATTCTGGAACTATTAAAACTGGAACAGCAGTATATAATTCATCAAAAGAAAAAGAAGAAAGAGTTGGCAGGATGCTTTTAATGCATGCAAACTCAAGAGAAGATATAAAAGAAGCAAATGCTGGCGATATAGTTGCACTTGCAGGACTGAAAAATACAATCACTGGTCATACTTTATGTAATGAGGAAAATTCAATTCTACTTGAACCAATGGAATTTCCAGATCCAGTTATTGAAATTGCAGTTGAACCTAAAACAAAAGCAGATCAAGAAAAAATGGGTGAAGCTTTAGGAAGATTGGCAAAAGAAGACCCATCTTTCAGAGTAAGCTCTGACGAAGAATCGGGACAAACAATTATTAAAGGTATGGGCGAATTACATTTAGATATAATTGTTGATAGGATGAAAAGGGAATTTAAAGTAGAAGCTAATGTTGGGGCCCCTCAGGTTGCTTATAGAGAAACAATAGAAAATACATCTGAATTTGATTATACTCACAAAAAACAAAGTGGTGGTGCAGGACAGTTTGCTAGAGTTAAACTTTCAATTGAGCCTTTGGAACCAGGTAAGGGAAGGCAAGTTGAAAGTAAAATTAAAGGTGGAGCAATACCAAAAGAATTTATACCAGGGGTAGAGAAAGGTATTGAGACAATATCTGACACTGGTATTTTAGCTGGATTTCCAATTATAGATTACAAAGTAACTATTCTTGATGGTTTGCATCATGATGTAGACTCAAGTGTCTTAGCTTTTGAATTGGCTTCTAGACAATGTTTCAAAGAAGCTTGCTCTAAAGCAACACTTAAATTATTAGAACCTGTAATGAGAGTTGAAATTGTAACACCAGAAGATTACATGGGTGATGTAATTGGTGATTTAAATAGCAGAAGAGGTCAAGTCAGTACACAAGAAGTTAGAGGAAATGCTACAGTTATTACAGCAATGGTACCATTAGCAAATATGTTTGGGTATATAAATAATTTAAGATCAATGTCACAAGGTAGAGCTCAATACTCAATGTTCTTTGATCATTATTCTAAGGTACCACAAAATGTGCAAGATGAGGTTACAAAAAAAACAGGATAATTTATGGATAAGCAGAACATAAGAATAAAATTAAGAGCATATGATAACAAAATACTTGATCAATCTACTGAGGAAATTGTTAATACAGTAAAGAGAACAGGAGCTAATATAAAAGGCCCTATTCCATTACCTACTAAAATTGAGAGATATACAGTATTAAAATCACCTCATATTGACAAAAAAAGTAGAGAACAATTTGAAACCAGAACACATAAAAGACTTATAGATATAATTGAACCAACACCACAAACAGTAGAAGCTTTAATGAAACTTGATTTAGCATCTGGCGTAGATGTAGAAATAAAAATTTAAATTATGAGTGAACTAACATTATTAGGAAAGAAAATTGGAATGTCTAGAGAGTTTTATAAAACTGGACAGTCAATACCAGTTACTATTTTAAAAGTTGAAAAAGCTAGGGTTATAGATGTAACAGATCAAAGCAAGAGGGGATATAAAGCTATACAACTTGGTTTTTTAAATATCAAAAATTCTAAGTTAACTAAATCTATGAAAGGATATTTTGCAAAAAAAAATACAGAGCCAAAAAAAAGATTAAAAGAAATAAGAGTTCATGATACAAACCAATACAAACCAGGTAATGAATTTGGTATTGAAATATTTAACGATGTAAAATTTGTTGATGTTAAATCAAAAACAATAGGTAAAGGTTTTGCTGGTGCCATGAAAAGGCACAACTTTGGTGGCTTAAGAGCATCACACGGGGTTTCTGTTTCACATAGAGCACATGGCTCAACTGGACAAAATCAAGACCCCGGTAAAGTGTTTAAAGGGAAAAAAATGGCCGGTCATATGGGAGATAAGATTAGAACAATACAAAATCTTGAGGTAATAAAATCAGATAATGAGAATAGTCTTTTATATATCAAAGGGTCTATACCTGGATCTAAAAATACAGAAGTAATGGTTAAAAAATCAGTAAAAAATGTGAAAAGACTTACAATAATGGAAAAAATTAATTTAGCCGAAAAACAAAAAAAAACAGTAGATAAAAAGAAAAAATAAAAATGAAGATTGATAAAATTGATATTAAAGGAAATAAAACAAGTTTTGAGGTTTTAGATAAAGTTTTTTCATCTGATATAAATAAAAAATTGATAGATTTACTTCTATATAAAACAAATGCCAACTATAAGAACAGGAAAGCAAAAACCAAGCAGAAAAATGAGATTAGGGGTTCGACTAGCAAGATCTATGCTCAAAAAGGAACTGGTGGAGCAAGACATGCGAGCAGAAAAGCACCAATATTTGTTGGCGGTGGTGTTGCACACGGTCCCAAAGGTGAAAATAATTATAAAAAAAGAAAAATAAATAAAAGCGAAAAAAAAATTGGGATTAAATCTCTTATAAGTGCAAAAAATAAAGAAAATAATTTAATCATCTTTGAAGATTTCAAAGAAAAAATAAATAAAACAAAAATCATGAATTCAATTTTAATGAAATTTAATGCAATAAATTCATTAATAATTGCTGATAAAAGTTCACTAAATAATATAAAATTAGGCACGCAAAACATACCAAATGTGAAATTAACTGATATTAATCACTTTAGCGCATACGATATAGCAAAATTTGAAAAAATTATTTTCACAGAAAGTTCAGCCAAAAGTTTAGAGGAAAAGTTAAAATAACATGAATAAAATACATTTATACGATAAAGTTTTACATCCTGTTGTAACTGAAAAATCTACTAATCTTTCAGAGCAAAATAAAATTGTGTTTAAAGTTCCACAAAAATCAAACAAACAAATATTGAAAAAAAGCATTGAAAAAATTTTTAAGGTTAACGTTGTAAAAGTTAATATTATCAATAAGCAGAATAGACAAAAAATTTCACGAGGAAGAAAAATCAAGCTTAAAGGCTACAAAAAAGCAATTATTACCCTTAAAAAAGGTCAAAGTATTGACTTAACCACTGGAATTTAAACTATGTCATTAAAATCTTTTAAACCATATACAAAATCAACTAGGGGTACAATTATTGTTGATAGATCAGGTTTGTGGAAAGGAAAACCATATAAACCACTAACAAATAACAACAAGTCCTCAAGAGGTAGAAATAATCTAGGTAGAATTACATCAAGAAATACTGGTGGCGGTCATAAACAAAAATATAGAAATGTTGATTTTTACAGAAAAAAAGTCAATTTGATTGGAGAGGTTGAGAGAATTGAATATGATCCAAATAGGTCATGTCATATCATGCTTGTTAAATTTGAAGATGGTGAAAAATTTTATTATTTAGCACCACAAAATATTAATATTGGAGATAAAATACAAAATGGTAATGATATAGAAATTAAAATTGGTAATTGCATGCCTCTTCAAAATATCCCTGTAGGTATAAATATTCATAATGTTGAGATACAACCTGGTGCTGGTGGAAAAATTGCAAGATCAGCCGGGACTTCAGTTACTATATCTGGCACCGATGGTATTTATACATTAGTAAAATTAGCATCTGGTGAAGTAAGAAAAATTAACTCAAGATCAATGGCTACGATTGGAACGTTGTCAAACCCAGATCAAAAAAATATAAAAATTGGTAAAGCCGGAAGATCAAGATGGTTAGGTAGAAGACCTCATACAAGAGGTGTTGTTATGAATCCAGTTGATCATCCACATGGTGGTGGTGAAGGTAAATCTGCTGGAGGAAGACACCCGGTATCACCAACAGGGCAATCTGCAAAAGGACTAAAAACAAGAGATAATAAAAGAACAGATAAATTTATAATTAGAAGAAGAAAAAGGAAGAAGAAATAAAGTATGGCTAGATCAGTATGGAAAGGACCATTTGTTGAAGAAAGTTTAATAAAAAAAGTAGATAAACAAAAAAATGACTCCAACAAGAGACCAATTAAAACTTGGTCAAGAAAATCCACTATAATACCAGATTTTATAGGGGCTAGTTTTCTAATATATAATGGAAAAAAGTTTATACCTATTACTGTATCAGAAGATATGGTAGGTCACAAATTTGGTGAATTTGCTCCAACAAGACAATTTTTTGGTCATACTCCTGCAGATAAAAAAGCCAAAGAAGAAGCGCCGAAAAAGGATAGTAAATAATTATGAATAAAAAAGTTACCGACGACAAAAAAATTCTAGTTAAATCTATAAATAAAAATGTAAGATCAAGTACTAGAAAATTAAACCCAATTTTGAAATCAATAGTTGGAAAAAAAGTTGATATTGCACTTAGAAACTTATCCTTTTCAGATAAGAGAATATCAAATGATGTGTCCAAAACTCTTTCCTCAGCTATTGCAAATGCAGAAAATAATTTTCAATATGATATAGATAAATTAATTATTAAAGAAGCTTATTGTGGAAAACAGATTATGATGAAAAGATTCAGACCTAGAGCAAAAGGTAGAGCTGCCCCAATTAAAAAACCTTATTCAAATTTAACAATAATTTTAACAGAAAAAAAAGAAATGGAGAAGCATGGGTCAAAAAGTTAATCCTGTTGGTTTAAGGCTTGGTATCAATAGAGGTTGGGACTCCTTATGGTATGCGAAAAAGAAGGATTTTGGAAAATTTCTTATCGAAGATTTCAAAATACGTGAGTATATCAAAAAAAATGTGGTGAACTCAGGCGTTTCAAAGGTAATGATCGAAAGAACCTCTCAGAAATGTTTTGTAACAATATACACATCTAGGCCAGGATTTGTAATTGGAAAAAAAGGCAGTGATATTGAAAAGATTAAATCAAAACTTTCAAATATTACCTTGAACGATGTAAATTTAAATATTAAAGAGGTAAAAAAACCTGAAACTAACGCGTATTTGGTTGCTGAAAATATTGCACAGCAGCTTGTTAAAAGAGTTTCATACAGAAGAGCAATGAAAAGAGCTATGCAATCAGCCCTAAGACTAGGAGCAAAAGGTATCAAAGTATCATTGAGTGGAAGACTTGCTGGTAACGAAATTGCAAGAACAGAATGGTTACGAGAAGGTAGTATACCATCTCATACATTAAGAGCAGATATAGATTATGCAGAAGCAGAAGCATTAACAACATATGGAATCATAGGTGTTAAAATTTGGATATATAAAGGTGAAATATTTACTAAAGAATTTAATCAAGAAACAAATAAAAAATAATTATGCTACAACCAACAAGAACAAAATATAGAAAAGCTCATAAAGGAAGAATTCATGGTGTTGCATCAAGATGCAATTATTTAAATTATGGAGCATATGGACTTAAAGCAATGCAGCCTGAAAGAGTTATTTCAAAACAGATTGAAGCGGCAAGAGTGGCATTAACCAGACACATGAAAAGACAGGGTAGAGTTTGGACGAGAGTGTTTCCAAATATACCTATTTCAAAAAAACCTGTTGAAGTTAGAATGGGAAAGGGCAAGGGTTCACCTGAGTATTGGGCCTGTAGAGTAAAACCTGGAAGGATAATATTTGAAGTTGACGGCGTTTCAGAGACAGTAGCTAGAGAAGCTCTTTATAAAGCTTCAGCTAAATTACCTATTAAAACTAAAATTATTAAGAGAGTATAAAATGAAAAAACAAGAGATTAAAAAATTAAAAAAAAACGAAATAATGACTAATATAGATAAGTATAAAAAAGATTTATTTAACCTTAGATTTCAAAAAACTAATGGTCAACTGACAAGTTTTTCAAAAATTAAATATGCAAAAAAAACAATTGCAAGACTAAAAACTTTATTAAAAGGTAAAATTAATGCCTAAAAAAATATTATCAGGAACAGTAGTAAGTGATAAACCAAACAAAACTATAACGGTAATTGTCGAAAGAAGATACCAACATCCCGTGTTAAAAAAAGTTGTAAAAGTAAGAAAAAAATATAATGCGCACGATCCTGAAAATAAATTTAAAAATGGAGATAAAGTTTCGATCATAGAGTGTAGGCCGTATTCAAAAAATAAGAAATTCGAAGTTTTGGGAGCTGGTAAATGATTCAAGTACAAACAGAACTGCAAGTTGCAGATAATACTGGTGCAAAAAAAATTGAGTGTATAAAAGTTCTTGGTGGTTCAAAGAGACGATATGCAAGCATAGGCGACACTATTGTGATTGCAGTGAAGGAAGCCATACCTAAGGGTAAAGTAAAAAAAGGCACAGTACATAAAGCAGTCGTTGTTAGAGTTAAGAAGGGAATACATAGAGACGATGGATCGAAAGTTAGATTTGATAATAATGCTGCAGTATTAGTTGATGATAAAGGGGAACCAGTTGGTACAAGAATTTTTGGTCCTGTGACTAGAGAATTAAGAACAAGGGGTTTAATGAAAATTATATCACTTGCACCGGAGGTTTTATGATCGTATTAAAAAAAGGTACAAATGTAAAGATTATCACAGGAAAAGATAAAAATAAAAGTGGTGAAATAATAGAGATTGATAGAAAAAAAAATAGAGCAAAAGTTAAGGGTATGAACATGATTAAAAAGCATATTAAAACTACAAAAGAAAAAAAAGGTGGAATTATATCCAAAGAAAATTTTATTAATATTTCAAATTTAATTTTAATTGATAAAAAAAAAGTAGAAAATAAAAAATAATGACTAGACTAAAAGAGACCTACAATACAAAGATTATAACAGAACTTAAGGAAGAGTTAAAATTAAAGAACAAATATATGGTTCCACAAATCCAAAAAATAGTATTGAATATGGGTCTTGGTATTGACGGCAATGATAATAAGATCATTAAGATCTGTGAGGAAGATTTAGCAAAAATTACTGGACAAAAACCGGTTATTACCAAATTTAGAAAATCAATTTCAAACTTTAAAACAAGAAAAGGATCTCAATCAGGGTTAAAAGTTACTTTAAGAAAGAACAAAATGTATGAGTTTATCGATAGATTAGTAAATATAGCATTACCGCGTATAAAAGACTTTAGAGGTTTGTCAGATAATGGTTTTGATAAACTTGGAAATTATTCATTTGGTATAAAAGAGCACATAATTTTTCCAGAAGTAAACTTTGATAAGGTTGATAAGATTAGAGGATTGGATGTAACATTAGTAATACAATCAAGAGATAAAAAGCATAGTCTTGAATTATTAAGAAAATTGAATTTTCCATTTAAAACTAAAGGAGTGAATTAATATGGCTAAATTGAGTGCAGTAAATAAGAATAACAAAAGAATTAAAATGGTTAAAAAATACGAAAAAAAAAGAAAAAAACTAAAAAAAATTATAATGGATAAAAAAATTTCTTTAGAGGAGAGATTTAAGGCACAACAAAAACTATCAAAGCTCCCAAAAAATTCATCTAGAATTAGAATAATGAACAGATGTCAAATTACAGGAAGACCACATGGTGTGTACAGAAAACTAAAAATTTCTAGGATTGCATTGAGAGAACTTGGTCTCGAGGGCAAAATTCCTGGTATGGTTAAATCTAGTTGGTAGAAAGGATAATTATGAGTTTAAGTGACCCTATAGGTGATATGATAGCAAGAATCAAAAATGCGCAGATAAGAAATTATAAAAAAATTGAACTACCATCATCTAATTTTAAAGTTAAGATTGCCGATGTTTTAAAATCAGAGGGCTTTATTATTGATTACAAGGTAGAAAAAAAAGAGTCTAATAAATCAGATTTAGAAATTAATTTAAAATATAACTCTGGAAACCCAGTAATAAATACAATTGAAAGAGTGTCAAAACCTGGAAGAAGAATATTTTCTAGTGCAGAAAGTTTACCTAAAATTAATAATGGATTGGGTATAGCAATTATATCAACTTCGAAAGGTGTAATGACCGACGTAGATGCTAGAAAGCAAAAATTGGGTGGAGAAATAATTTGTAAGGTATTTTAATGTCAAAAATTGGAAAAATAAGTATTACATTGCCTGAAAAAGTAAAAGTAGCTGTCAACGCGAATACTTTAAATATTGAGGGTCCTCAAGGAAAAAAAACCTTACCATTTGACAACGAAGTTTTTGAAATTAAAATTAATGATGGAAAAAATATATCAATAAAACCAAAAATAATTAATGAAGAAACAAAAAAACTTTGGGGTATGAATAGAAGTCTTTTGAATAATGCAATAATTGGAGCCAGCATAGGGTATACCAAGAGTCTAGAACTTGTAGGTGTTGGCTATAGAGCATCGATAAAAGGAAACGAATTAAACCTTCAATTGGGTTTTAGTCATGATATTAATTTTAAGATACCGGAAAATATAAAGATTACAGTTGAAAAACAAACAAATGTAAAGATTTCAGGATCAGATAAGCAGTTGGTTGGCATGGTTGCAGCGCAAATTAGATCTTTGCGACCTCCAGAGCCGTACAAAGGTAAAGGGATTAAAGAAGTTGGTCAATATATATTAAGAAAAGAAGGAAAGAAAAAATAATGAAACTAAACACTAAACTAAGAAAAAAATTTAGAATTAGAAATAAGATGAAGAAAGTTTCAAAACAGGATAGATATAGATTATCAGTTTCAAGATCATCAAAAAATTTATCAGCACAAATAATTGATGATAATAAAAATATTACTTTAATTTCTGCTTCATCAAATGAAAAAGAAATTAAATTAGCAAAAAGTGGAACAAAAATGGATCTTTCTGTAGCAGTAGCTGAGAGATTAGCAAAAAAAGCTAACGAAAAGAATATTAAAAAAATTTACTTAGACAGAGGAACCTATAAATATCATGGAAGAATCAAAATATTTGCTGATACATTAAGAAAAAATGGAATGGAATTTTAATATGGAAAAAAATAATGAATACATAGAAA
>MDTB01157007.1_pt1 | contig 11071 bp, 8 predicted proteins | sample 811161 | NCBI WGS metagenome assembly MDTB01 (sample SAMN05326650, study PRJNA326480) | marine metagenome | isolation source: seawater | place: Mediterranean Sea | collected 2009
CATGAGTTTCAAAATATTTATTTAATTCTTCAATATTAATTTCATCAATTTTTGATGGGTTCCATTTAGGATTATGATCCTTTGTTACCAACACAGAATTTACACCATTATCAAAATCATTTCTATATACAATTTTTTGACTTAACTGAAATTCAATTTCAAGACATTCTTTTAATGACTTGTCTTTTGCATTTTTAATTAGTTCAGCTGTTATAGCAAGACTCATTGGGCATTTTTTTGAAATTATTTCTAAAATCTTTTTTGAAAAATTTGAATTATCACTTTTTAGATTTCTAGTAATTTCATGTATATTTCCATCAAAAATTTCATTTATTAAATTAATATTTTTTATAACAAAAGAGTCATTTGCCAACTTATATTCTTTATTAACTATTTCTCCATTTTCAATATATTTATCTTTAATTTTATCTATATCATCATACTCATAGTAATGTGTTGCTAGTCCAAAGAAAAGTAATTCATTAATTGTTAAAACTTCACTTGTAAGTCCAAGATACTTTCCAAAATTACCGGGCAGGTTTGATAAAAAATAACTACCACCAACATCAGGAAAAAAACCTATTGCTGTTTCAGGCATTGCAAATTTTGTATTGTCAGTTGCTAGTCTGTGATCACCATACAGAGATAAACCAACTCCACCGCCCATTACTACTCCATTCCAAATTGAAAGAAATTCTTTACTGAATTGGCTGATTAAATAATTTAAACGGTATTCCGTTTTAAAAAAATCATGTTTTAATTTATTAGATTTTCTTGGTAACAAGAGAGATTTTACATCTCCTCCTGCACAAAAATGCTTACCTTGACCTATTAATAATACTCGTTTGATATTTTCATTATTTTCCCATTCTTTTAACTTATCATAGAATTTTTTTGCCATATCAAGGTTTAAGGCATTTAATGCTTTTGGGCGGTTAAGTGTAATTATTCCGGTATTACTTTTTTCATAAAAAATAATTTCCATTATTTTTTTCTAAATTCTAATGTTTTTTTAGAAATCCCAACTTCTTTTGCTCTCAGTCTATTAACTTCATCTCTTATTCTAGCAGCTTCTTCAAACTCAAGTTTAGATGCAAATTCGTTCATTTTTTTCTCAAGATTTTTAATATATTTTTCGAGATCTTTACCAACCATTTCTTTTGTATTCTCTATATCAACTGTTACATGATCCTGCTCTGCCGTATTTTCTATTATTTCTTGAATATTTTTCCTAATACTAACAGGAGTTATCTTATTTTTTTTATTATATTCTAATTGCTTAATTCTTCTTCTATCTGTTTCGTCAATAGCTTCTTTCATACTTTTTGTTATGTTGTCAGCATACATTAATACTTTACTTTCAATGTTTCTAGCTGCCCGACCAATAGTTTGCACTAAACTAGTCCTAGAACGAAGATAACCTTCTTTATCGGCATCAAGTATGGCCATTAAAGCACATTCTGGAATGTCTAAACCTTCTCTTAATAAATTTATTCCTACTAAAACATTAAATACACCTAGTCTTAAATCTCTAATAATTTCAATTCTTTCTAATGTATCAATATCTGAATGGAGATAACGAACTTTTAATCCTTCTTCATTAATATACTCTGTTAAATCCTCTGCCATTTTTTTTGTTAAAGTTGTAATTAAAACTCTATGACCTTTTTCAATAGTTTTTTTACATTCATCAATTAAATTATCAATTTGATGTTTTGTTGGTCTAACTTCTATTGGTGGATCAATTAATCCTGTAGGTCTGATAATTTGCTCTACAAACTCTCCTCCAGTTTTTTCAAGCTCATAATTTCCTGGAGTAGCACTTACAAAAATTGTTTGTGGCCTCATACCATCCCACTCTTCTCTTTTTAGAGGTCTATTATCTACACAGCTTGGAAGTCTAAATCCATATTTAGCTAAAGTAGACTTTCTCGAAAAGTCACCCTTGTACATCCCTGCAATTTGACCACATGTTTGATGACTTTCATCAATAAACAACAATGAGTCCTCTGGAATATATTCATATAAAGTTGGAGGAGGTTCTCCAGGCAGTCTACCTGATAAATATCTTGAATAATTTTCTATTCCACTGCAACTACCCGTTGTTTCCATCATTTCTAAGTCAAATGTTGTTCGTTCATCTAATCTTTGTCTTTCTAAATATTTTTTCTCTTTTTCAAAAATCTCTAATTGTTTTTTCAGATCAGTTTTAATCATAGAAACTGCTTTTTTAATAGTTGGTTTTGGCGTAACATAATGTGAATTTGCAAATATTCTTATTTGATCTAGCTCTGCTAATTTTTCACCTGTTAAAGGATCTACTTCACTTATACTTTCTATATCATCTCCGAACATAGATATTTTCCATGATATATCTTCATAATGGGATGGAAAGATTTCTAAAATATCTCCCTTTACTCTAAAACTCCCTCTTCTAAAGTCCATATCTCTTCGTTTGTATAAAAGTTCAACTAATTTTTTTATTATTGTTTCTCTACTTATTGATTGATTTTTATTTAAAATAAATGACATTGATGAATAGGCATCTACTGAACCAATACCATAAATGCATGATACTGAGGCAACAATAATTGTGTCTCTTCTCTCAACAAGTGATCTTGTAGCAGAATGACGTAATCTATCAATTTGTTCGTTAATAGATGACTCCTTCTCAATGTATGTATCAGTTCTTGGAACATAAGCTTCTGGTGTATAGTAGTCATAATAACTAACAAAATATTCAACAGCATTATCTGGAAATAAATTTTTCATTTCTCCATAAAGTTGAGCTGCTAAAGTTTTATTTGGAGCCATAATTAATGTTGGTTTTTGTACTTTCTCAATAACCTTTGCCATTGTAAATGTTTTGCCAGAACCTGTTACACCAAGGAGAACTTGCTCTTGTTCACCCTGATTTAAGCTTTTAACTATACTATCAATTGCATCAGGTTGATCTCCACTAGGCTTGAAATCACTGACTATTTTAAAAGGCTTTATTTCTTCTTGGAAGTTTTTTTTAATTTGAATATCATTCATGCATTGTTAATATAATTATTTAAATAATTGTACTTTTCTAAAAAACTACCATTTAGTGTTATTGTTGCATTTAAAATCCTACCATCATCTTCATTAAGTAAATAAGGAATAACTTCGCTCACTATACCATCTCCAAATTCTTTACTTGAATCACGTGGCAATTCAGAAGGCAAATTATCAACAGCCATTATTGCCAAACCGTCATCAATAGTTTCTTTAAAAGTATTTCTATCAATGTAAAAATTTGGATTTTCAATAGTTGAAGATCTTATAGTTGTTGGCACAGAACCATCAACATCACACGTTATATCTCCAATTACTTTTAAATTATTTAGTTTATCAAAATCATTTTTTTTAAAAATTTTTGGAGAAGCTGGATCCCAGTAATGTGCACTGATAAATACATCTGCTGCTTTTAAATATTGAAGAGCACAACTTCTATATTCTTTTGGGGACTCAATGAAATGATTAAGATCAAATTCTTTATCTAAATTTGATTCCACATAATCCTTAGTTTCTAAATTACAAAATACAGGGTTATCAAAATTTTCATTTTGAAACTTTTTTTTAGAAACTTCTTTTATATTTGTTTGTTTTAAAACTTCTGTGACTCCTTTTGCAACTCTTCCATCACCAGTTACTAAGATATTCATTTTAGGAAAGTATAAATTTTTTAAATTATTTATTAATCTTTCATAACTATTAATTCTATATGCTCTTGCCAATGGTTTTTTATTAAAGTTTTCCAGACAGAGATTCAGAGTATTATAGCAACCAACAATCCCTGCAAACCTTCCAAAACCAAGATATCTTGAGCTATTTTTATCTCTTATATTTTCATAATCTATTAATTTTATTTTTTTTTCTAAAACTGACTTCAATAACTCTTTTTTATCCATCCCCGGAGTGCCCTGAGCATTATTTAAAGTTTCTTTATTTAGTTTGTAAGTGTGTGAAAAAAAAACATAAGTTTTATTATTCATCAAAACACCAGTATCAATTTCTTTAACACCAAATATTATGGAACAATTTGAAAGGTCTGCATTTATTTCTGCACCTTTACTTTTATACTCATCATCAGAAAAACATCTGTTTGTTGAAGGTTGCACCAGAATATTTAAATTTGGATATTTTAATTTAAGCTTTTCTATATGCTCAGGGATTAGAGGTGTTCTATTTTCATCAGTACGTGATTCTTTTATAACTCCAATAGTTTCTATTGGTTCACTCATTTTTATGTTGAATATTTATATTGTTTTCTTTCAGTATTTTAAAAAAATACATAATATTTTCATTATCATGTGGTGCAGTTTTAACTCCAGGTTCAATTTTTTCATCCAACATTAGATCAATTGCTGCTGAAAGAGTAATGGAAACAAGTTTACCCATAGCTGTATTTTCTCCTGAACCTTTTTCATCTAAAAAATAAGAAGTATTAAATATTTTATCGTTATTTTGAAAACCTTTAAGTTTTACAGATAATACTACTCGATCTTCTTCTTCAGGTTGATATCTATTCTCTATTAATAATTCTTCACTTTTCTTATTAATATCATCTTCGATTGTTCCAGTCTGTTTCTCAAGCATAGAAAAAATATCTTTCCAGGCGTCTTTCCATCCATCTAACCGTAAAGTACCTCTAACAAATTCCTTTACCTTCCAATTTTGATCAAAATTATACTCTTTTATATATGGTGTTGAATCTCGATTTGGGTAAGCTTCAAAATTTTCATTATTTATTGAATAAGAACTAATTGATTTATAAGGTGTCACAGTTTTTGTTTCTCCTTTTGTAATAAATTTTGCATCATTGTTTAGAGCTTTAATTACTCCTGCAGGTGACCAACTAAATTTGTATCGAAAATCATTAGGCACTGCTGGAAAACCTCCACAATATGATTCATAAATTACTTCAATATTATTAGATGTTAATTCTTTTAAATCTTTTACTAAGAGGTGAGAAAAAAAATGATCAATACCAGGGTCCAAACCGATTTCATTTATAAACACAAGATTTTGTTTTTTTACATCTTCATGTAATGCAAGGATTTCAGGGTTTAAGTAGCTTGTAGAAGCAAAATGACATTTATGCTCTAAACATAATTTTGCTATTTCTGGGTGTCTTGTAGCAGGAAGTTGTGAAATTACAATATCACCTGGATTTACTTCTTTAAAAATAAGATCAATATCAAATTTTTTTGCTTTAACGTTAATTTTATTAACATGATTAATACTATTTTCAGCCTTTTCTAAAGTTCTGTTCCATATTGTTAAATTTTCTAAGTTTTTAGATAACCTTCTTATTCCTGGAAGTGAAGATAGACCAGTTCCAATCCAATGTACGTGCTTCATAGTGTTATTTACTTTTATATTAATTTGTTTACTACATTTATTAAACTTTAAATACGGAAAATTCATTGACTATAATAGTATTTATTTTTTTATTAACAGGACTTGCCTCAGGATTTGTGGCTGGATTGCTTGGTGTTGGTGGAGGTATTATAATTGTCCCAGTAACTTATTTTATATTATTACAATTGGGATATGCCTCAGAAGTAGTAATGCATGTAGCTGTAGCTTCTTCTCTTGGGGTAATATGCTTTACGTCAATTTCATCTATAAAGTCACATTTAAAATTAAAAAATACGAATTTAAATATTGTTAAAAAATGGGCTCTTGGAATAGTTTTGGGATCAATTTTAGGTTCACTCTCAGCAAGTTTTATTTCTGGAGAAAATCTTGTAATCATTTTTGTAATTTTAGCATTCTTGATTTCAATGAATATGCTTTTTCAACAAAAACCAATTATATTAAATACTGATCTGCCATTTTCAAAAATAATTAATTTTTCAATTAGTTCATTAATTGGTTTTTTTTCTGCAATAATAGGAATAGGAGGGGGTAGTTTTAGTGTGCCAACTTTAACAATGTTTTCAAAAAAAATTCATGAAGCTGTTGGAACTTCAGCTGTTTTTGGTTTTTTAATAGCTTTTCCAGGATCAATCACTTTTGCAATTACTGGTTTAGAGAAGGAAGGTCTGCCATTATACTCAATTGGGTATATTAACTTATTAATAGTTTTAATGATCTCAATAACAAGTGTTTTTACTGCTGGATATGGCGCAAGAGTTTCAACAAATATAGATAAAGTGCTTTTAAGAAAAATATTTGCAATTTTTTTGTTGTTAACTTGCGCAAGTCTAATTATTGAACATTTTATAATCTAAGATGAACTTTGTAGCAGATAGAATAAACCGTATTAAGCCATCAATGACTGTTGGCATTAACATCAAAGCCAAAGCGATGAAGGAAGAGGGTAAGGATGTTATTGTTCTTGCAGCTGGAGAACCAGATTTCAATACTCCTAAAAATATAAGAGATGCAGCTAATAAAGCAATGGAAATGGGTAAAACAAAATATGTACCTGGCAAAGGAACTCCTGAATTACAAAAAGCGATACAAAAAAAATTTAAGGAAGACAATAATATCAATTACAGTTTAGATGAAATCATTTGTGGTGTTGGAGGTAAGCATATTATTTACAATGCTATGATGGCAACAATTAATTTAGGAGATGAAGTAATTATTACAGCTCCTTATTGGGTCAGCTATCCAGATATTGTTTTATTAGCAGAAGGAAAGCCTGTAATTGTTGAGTGCCCAGAAAATCAAAATTTTAAAATAAAACCTGAACAATTGGAAAAAAATATTACATCAAAAACAAAATGGTTGATGCTCAATAGCCCTAGTAACCCAACAGGTGTTGTTTATTCAAAAGAAGAATTAAAAGATTTAGCAAAAGTTTTAATTAATTATCCAAATGTTCTTATTATGTGCGATGATATTTATGAAAAAATTATTTATGATGGACTTGAGTTTCATACCTTAGCATCTGTAGAACCTTCACTTAAAAATAGATGTTTAACTCTTAATGGTGTTTCAAAATCTTATTGTATGACTGGTTGGAGACTTGGTTACTGTGGTGCACCAAAAGAAATTATTGCTGCAATGAACAAAATTCAATCACAAAGCACTACATCAACATCATCAATTACTATGGCAGCTTCAGTTGAAGCAATTAGTGGGCCACAAGATTTTTTATTAGATCATAATAAAAAATTTATAAAAAGAAGGAATTTAGTAGTAAGTAAATTAAATGAAATTGATGGCATAACTTGCTCAAAACCAGATGGAGCATTTTATGTTTATCCTAACTGTAAAGGTATTCTGGGTAAAATAACTCCAAATGGAAACAAAATATCTAGTGATGAAGATTTTATGACATATCTTCTTGAAGACCAAGGTGTAGCTGGTGTTCACGGCTCAGCATTTGGTTTATCTCCTTATTTTAGATTATCTTATGCTACAAGTGATGATATTTTAGAAGAAGCTTGTAATAGAATTCAACTTGCTTGTAGTAAACTTAAGTAAGATCTTTATCTGCAATTATCTCAGCTAATCTTAATAAATTAGTAGTTCCTGCACTGCCAAATGGCACACCTGCTGAAATAACTACACTATCTCCAGGTTCAACTAATTTTTTATTTTTTACAACAGTGCATGCAATTTTAACCATTTCTTGTGCATTTTGAGCATTTTCATCTGAATAACATGAATTTACCCCCCAATATAATTGCATTCTTCTTGTTGTATTAATATTTGGAGATAAACCAACTATCTGAACCGGTGCTCTTTCCCTTGCCATTCTTCTTGTAGTCCTTCCACTGACAGAAAAAGTTATGATTGCTTTTGCATTTGATTTTTTTGCAATTGAGTATGCGGCTAATGTTATTGCATCAGTATTGTCAACATCCTCCATGTTATCATCTTCAATTCTTAAGTCATAATTATTTTTATCATTTTCAACAGTTTCAATAATATTATTCATAGTTTTAACTGCCTCAATAGGATGCAAACCTACCGCAGACTCTCCTGATAGCATTACAGCATCCGTTCCATCATAAATTGCATTTGCTACATCTGATGCTTCAGCTCTAGTAGGAACTAAATTATCAATCATACTTTCAAGCATTTGAGTTGCTACGACAACTGGTTTTCCAAAATGTCTACATCTTCTAATAATATTCTTTTGAGCAATTGGAACTTGTTCTGTCGGCATTTCTACACCTAAATCTCCTCTTGCTATCATTATTCCATCTGCAGCATTAATTATCTCATCAATATTTTTAACTGCAGAGGGTTTTTCAATTTTAGCCATTACTAATGCTTTGTTACCAATAATTTTTTTTAACTTATTAATATCATCAGCTTGTTGAACAAAAGATAATGCTACCCAATCTACACCCATATCCAGTGCTTTAAGCAAGTCAGACTTGTCTTTGTTTGTTAGAGAATCAATAGGAAGAATAACATCTGGTATATTAACTCCTTTATTATTTGAAATTTCTGAATCATTTAAAATTTCTGTTACCAAACTATCATTGTGTTGTTCAATAATCTGTAGTCTTATCCTACCGTCGTTTACTAATAGTATCGTATTTGGAGTTAAAAATTCATAAATTTCAGCATGAGGAAAATTTACCCTTTTATTATCTCCAAGCTCTGGTGATAGATCTAGTATGAATTTCTCTCCTTTAATTAAACTTTCTTTAGTATTTTTAAATAAACCTACTCTTAACTTTGGACCTTGTAAGTCAGCTAATACACAAGATGCATGTTTATATTTATCTTCTAAGAGTCTAATAGTTTGATAATTTTTTCTGTGTACTTCAATATCACCGTGAGAAAAATTGAGTCTAAATACATCACATCCAGATACAAAAAGGTCTTCAATAATTTTTTTATTTGAAGAAGAAGGGCCTAAAGTAGCTAAAATCTTAGCTTTTCTATTACGTTTCATTAAATATTATATATATATTATGAAATTGATTTATTATATTCTTATTTACAAAATATGAAAAAAAATTTTGACAGAGAATTATTAGCAGATGTTGCAGAACAATTAATAAATCATTTAAAGAATAGAACTGATGTTCAAAATATTGATTTAATGAATTTATCAGGTTTTTGTAGGAACTGTCTTTCTAAATGGTATATGAGTGCAGCTGAAAAGAAAAAAATTTCGATTTCTTATGATGAAGCAAGAGAAATGATTTACGGCATGCCTTATGAAAAATGGAAAAGCAAATTTCAAACTGAAATTACCTCCGAACAAAAAGAAAAGTTCGAATCAAATAAAGATTAATATAAACTCTCTAAATCTTCTTTATATTTATCTTTAACTTTAAATCTACGAACCTTCATTGATGGAGTCATCATATTATTTTCTATTGTAAATTCATGGTCAATCAGAATAAATTTTCTAATTTGTTCTATAGCTGATAGATTTTTATTTACTTTATCAATAACTTCTCTAATTTTTTTATTATAAGAATTTTCTTTAATTATAGAAGATAGGTTTATCTCTAGGTTATTTTCTTTTGCCCACTCAATAGCTAATTCTTTATTTGGAACTATTATTGCAACTAGATAGTTTTTAAAATCACCATATAACATTGATTGAGCTATTTCAGCCTCAATATCTAGTTTTGCCTCTATTCTGGAGGGAGAAATATTATCTCCACCAGCATTAACAATTATATCTTTCTTTCTATCAGTAATTTTTAAATAATTTTCATTATCAAATTCACCAATATCTCCTGTGTAAATCCAACCATCGATAATTGTTTTGTTGGTTGCTTCTGGATCATTCCAATATCCATTCATCATAAGTTCACCTCGGGCTAAAATTTCACCATCATCTGAAATTTTAACTTCATTACCTTCTAAAACTTTTCCAACTGTATCAAGTTTAATTTTTTCAGGAGGATTTGCTGAAATTACTGGTGCTGTCTCAGTTTGACCATATCCTTGTAATAGAGGTAATCCTAGTGCAGTTAAGTATAAACCAACTTCAAAGTTTAAAGCTGCTCCACCAGAAATAAGTGCTCTTAAGCTACCTCCAAATCTTTTTTTAACTTTCTTTCTAACAATTCTATCCATTAAACCGTTTAATAATTTTTCTGAAAAACTCATATGATCGCCATAGTATTTTTTTATTCCGAGCTTAAGTGTTGTAGCAAAAAAAAGCTGACTCAATTTACTTTGATTTTTTAAACCTTGAGAAATTCTTGTATGTAATGAATCATAAAACCTAGGCACAGCAGTCATAAAGTGAGGTGCTGCTTCAGACATATTTACTAATAATTTGTCGATGCTTTCAGCATAATATATTTGAGCACCTTGACCCATTTCTAAAAACTGCAAAGTATGTTCATATGAATGAGATAACGGTAACCAAGATAGATATCTTATCTCTTTTTTTAAATCACCAGTAAGACTCTCAAGTAATTTATTACATGAAGCACAGTTTCTAAGCATTGCTCCATGACTTAGCATTACTCCTTTAGGATTTCCTCCAGTACCTGATGTATAAATAATACATGCAGTATCTTTTCTTTTAAAATTTTTTGACAATTCTTCTATTTCATTAGAACCTTTACTTTTTTCTAAATTATCATTTATAATTTTATTATAAGATAATATATTTACAACTTCTGTATAATTTTGATTATCATCATTAATTTTTATTACGTTTTGGCAATGAGAAATTTTTTCTATTGCAGGCAAAACTTTTTTCATTAATTCATGTGATGATACTATTGCGCATCTAGCCCCTGAGTGTTCAATAATATATTTATAGTCATTGGTTGTACTTGTAGTGTAGGCAGGTACAGAAATTGCCCCAATAGACATTATTGCCAAATCAGTGATTTGCCATTCAGGTCTATTTTCAGATAAAATTAATACTCTGTCACCTTCTAAAATTCCCAGATCTCTCAAGTATGTTGCTAAACTTTCGACTTGTTCTTTTACTTTTAACCAGCTTAAAGAAACATATTTATCATTATCTTTTTTCCATAAATATGCCTGATCTTTTAAATCATTTGATTGATGATAAAATACACTTGGTATGCTATTAAATTCGTCAAAATTAACAATCATGCTTTTTATCCTCCCCTACAAAGCTAAGATA
>MDTB01228895.1_pt1 | contig 11071 bp, 9 predicted proteins | sample 811161 | NCBI WGS metagenome assembly MDTB01 (sample SAMN05326650, study PRJNA326480) | marine metagenome | isolation source: seawater | place: Mediterranean Sea | collected 2009
AGCACCCATTTATTTCCTTCTTTCATAAGAGCACGAAGCGCGGTTGGAGCTGTGTAAAACTGGTTGACTTTATGTTTTTCAACAACGTCCCAAAATCGTCCGAAATCTGGATAGTTTGGTACTCCTTCAAACATCAATGTAGTAGCTCTATTGGAGAGAGGTCCATAAACGATATATGAGTGACCCGTAATCCATCCTAAATCTGCAGTGCACCAATATATTTCTCCTGGTTTATAATCAAAAATTAATTGATGTGAATAAGAAACATATGTCAAATACCCTCCAGTGGTATGGAGCACACCTTTTGGTTTTCCTGTTGAACCAGATGTATATAATATAAACAGTGGGTCTTCCGCTTCCATTACCTCTGGTGGGCAAAACTTATCTACTCCTGAAACTGCTTCGTGCCACCATATATCTCGATTTGTGTCCATATGGACGTACTCACCAGTCCTTCTAACAACAATTGTATGTTTGATTGACGGTGTTTGGGCAACTGCTCTATCCGCATTTTCTTTCATGGGAATATTTTGTTTTGTTCCTCTAACACCAGTATCTTGGGTTATCAGAATTTTACATGAAGAATCATTAATTCTATCTCTCAAGGAATCGCTTGAAAATGCACCAAATACAACTGAGTGAACAGCTCCTATCCTTGCACATGCTAAAACAGATATTGCTAATTCAGGAACCATTTGCATGTATATGCATACTCGATCACCTTTGTTAACACCCAACTCCTTTAATGCATTTGCAAATTGAGCTACTTCCTTCAATAATTGATCGTAGGTATATTTTTTTGACTGGTTTGGGTCATTTCCTTCCCAGATTAATGCAATATTATCTCCATAACCATTTTCAACATGACGATCTAAACAATTATACGATGCATTTAATTTCCCACCAGAAAACCATTTTATTTTTCCATTGACAAAATCATAATCACTTACTTCATTCCAAGGCTGATACCAATGTAACCTTTTTGCAATTTCACTCCAAAATTCTTCAGGAGAGTTTATAGACTTACTATAGAGTTCTTGGTATTCTGTAATTGAACTTATATGTGCATTTTTTTTTATATGATTTTGAGGTTTAAACATATGTACCCTATAAAGATTTTTTATGATCCATTTTTTTGTAAACACCGTTTTTTATTTTTCTTACGGATACAAAAGTAAATGTAGCTGTACAGGCTAAGACTTTTTCTATACTTTTTGTTTCTCTGTACGCATCAATCTTTATAACAATAGAAGATCTCCCCGTTTGAATAATCTTTGCTTCAAAATTCACCCAGTCACCTACATGTACTGTCTCTCTAAATTCTATAGCATCAATAGCACGAGTAAGTGCTGCGCTTGCTTCAGTGTCTTTTAAAAATCTATGAACAGCTTTTGATGCAGATATATCCATCCATGACACCATTTGCCCTCCAAAAAGAGTTCCCAAAACATTAGCGTCTTGTGGCATTACTAGCTGAGAGTAACGAGTTATGAAGTTGGTCATATTGAAACTGTTGAATATAAATAATTAACAACTAAAATAAGAAATGACCCCATTGAGAAACCCTCGGAAAAACTATTTCCCCTGAAGAGCACGCCATATCAATGGGGTCGAATCTCTTCTAAAGTTATACCACAAAACTTTTTTAAATCAACAATTTTAGGTAATTAATTTTTGACGAAATCATGGGCTACTCTTTCTCCTTCTTCGAAATCAACTTTTTTGAGCAATATTGCTCCAGCAATAAATAAAATCAATATAGAAAGAATTCCGTAACGAACACTACCTGTATAAACAGTAATCCAACCCATTAATAGCGGACCTATCACAGAAGCAAATTTTCCTAGCATGTTATAAAATCCAAAAAACTCTGCTTCCATATTTTTTGGAACTAGTCGAGCATAGAGGCTTCTACTCAGCGCTTGTATTCCTCCTTGAAATAGTCCAATTAGTGCTGCCAAACAATAAAAATGAACGCGTGTAGACATATAATACCCCAAAAGTGTGGCTAGAGCATAGCCACCTATTGCTACAAATACTGCATTTTTTGTTCCAATTTTTTGAGCAAATAAATTATAAAGTATTGCAGCAGGAAACGCAATAAACTGCACCATTAATAGAGCAGAAATCAAATCAGAAGTTTCAAATCCATATTCTGGAGATGAAGCCGCTTTTACTGCCATTTTTATAATTGTATCCACGCCATCAATATAGAGCCAATATGCGATTAAATATTGACCAATGACTTTCATCTTGCGTATGTGTTTAATTGTAATACTTATTTGCCTAAAACCTTTAGATATAGCTTCTAAAAGAGAAATTTCTTTATTTTTTTTCCGTTCTGAAACGAATAAAAGAAGAGGGAGTGTGAAAATTGCCCACCAGACTGCTACAGTCACGAAAGAAATCCGAACAGCAGTAGCAGCATCCGAAATACCAAACCAATCTGGATATAAATACATCAAAACATTAATAAGAAATAATAATCCTCCGCCTAAATATCCTAAACCATAGCCAAAGGAGGAGACATGATCAAGCTTACTCCTTTCTGCTACTACAGGTAAAAGAGAATCGTAAAAAATATTCCCAGACATAAAACCAATCGATGCCATTATATATATAAACACAGCAAGTTTCCACTCGCCTTGGCTTACAAACCATAAAGCCCCTGTCATTACAATCCCGAGAAAAGCAAAAGTAATAAGAAATTTCTTTCTTGCTGATGCACAATCTGCAATAGCTCCTAAAATAGGAGATATAAGTGCAATAATAATTGAAGCTATAGAATTAGCTATACCCAACTGTAAAGTACTTTGATTTACATCGGAGGGATCCGCCCAATAAATACCAAAAAAAATAGGGAAAAATCCTGCTACAACAGTTGTTGAGAAGGCTGAATTTGCCCAATCATACAATGCCCAACTCCATATTGTTTTATTGTACATATTTTAATTACCACCCTTGGTAAAAAGTAGTGATGCCTACATAAGCATTCCATCCCAGAGAAGCATTATTTGCAAATAATCTGGTACGATATCCTGCAAAAAGATCGAATGAAAATGGGCCCAAACGATTTTTCGAATAAGAATTTATAAACCATAATTCATATTTTACATCCATGTAATTACTGGCGCTACTTTGTTTCTCCATCCATGAATCCCAATCTGGGTTTTTTGATGAATAATTATCTCTTCCTTTGTATGTGGGGGAAAGCTCACTTAAAAAACGTAATCTATTTTTGACTAATTCAAGTTCACCTCCAATTTTTAATAATAGTCCAGTTCCCATATCAAATTTGTAAGTATTGCCTACAAGACTTAAAATTGAATCAGGTTTTGTATGGCCACCAGAAAAAAGTTGGACTGGTGTATTTAAAGTTGTCATAGTGCTAAAATGAACCATCGATTGTGCAAAAAGTCTAGAATTGTATTTGTCTATTAGCTCTTTGCTTCCATAGAGACCTATTTCAAACCGATTAGTTCCTAGTCCAATACTAGCTTCTTTAAATTGATCTGACCCTTTTGTTTTGTCATTGTTATCATATACAAAATCAATAAATGATTTTATGGTTTTACCAAAGGGAAGAGAAACATTTACTCTTCCGTATAGCGCGTCTACAGGCTTATCGGTTGACCAGGCAGGAGTACCTTTTAATAAAATTGTAGTGCCAATAATTATATCATTTAAGCCACCACCAGTTTTTTTTTGTGGATAATAATACCCTACTAAATCATTCAAAGATACTCTATTTTTGGTTAATTCATTTGGAATAAACATTTCGTCAACTAATCCATTATTGATAGGATCAATTTGGGATTGAAAAATCCAGTTTACAGAATGAGCACCATCAAATAAAGTGTCTCCATCAGTATAGTATACGTTATAAATAATTTGTAATGTATCTCTCAAGCCCCTTCTTAAATTCGAGTATTCATCAGAACTGAAAAAGTTATTGAATCCATTTTTAACATTTTGATGATAATCAACTAAAATTTGTGCTCCTGCGATAGGTTTTACAGAATAATCAAAAAATGATTGATTCATTACATATGAATCAATCATCGGGATTTTTACACTCAATGTAATTTCATCGGACATACCGTATTCGATCTTAATTGATTTTTGCCTAATACTTTGATCCCATTCTTTGGAAAAAACTCCCTGGGGTGACATACCTCCAGTTGTATCAATTATTTGAGGGCCGAATACTGGTAACGAAAAATTATATTTTGCATTGAAATTATTTAACCAAGCTTGTACTGTTGTAGTTGTATCCAAAGCTAGGCTGCCTGTATGATATAAATCAAAATTTGATGAAAAACGAAAAGAATCATTGTGGGTTCTATTATCAAAGTAATGTCTTCCTATTCCATGCAATGAGAATTGTACATCATCAAGGACTCTATAATAATTGAAGGATTCAAACTCTGAAGAAAATCGAAAAACATTATTAGGAATTGTAGGCAGAGTCTGCCCAACGCATGTACACAAAATAAAAAACGATAATCTTATAATTTTCATCAGTAAAGTAAAAATGGCTTTCTGAATTCATAAAATCTATAAACATCTTGTAACCATAATGAAGGTATATAATCTGGAGATTTGTTCTGAGCTGCCATAATCCTTAGTTCATTAGTTCCAAAAAGTTTATCTATGTAATCATTTTTTTCCCATTGAAACTCACGTGGATGAAGTTGCTGCATTAAAATTAAAATTGTTGTAGCTGTTTTAAGTGGTTGAAAAAGATTTTTATCCTGAATCACTATCTCAATCCCGCTGCATGATTGCCCATCATATCGAGGTACACGGGCATGGTAAATAGAACCACTCGGTCGATACGTAATATTCTTAAAAATCACCCCAGGTAAATTTTGATCATTCAATTTATTGATAAAAAATGATGTAGCCAACCATGGGGCTCCAATTATCATATACGGTTTATCTGTTCCAAAACCAATATTTAAATTCGTTCCTCTAAATAAATCCATACCATTATAAGCTAAAAGAGTTTCTTCATCTGATATTGAAGGTGTTAACTTTCTCCATATTAACTTCGTATCCTCAAACCACATTTCCCTCTTCCATCCTGACATAGGAATGATATTTAATTCCACTCTTTTTAAATCCTTAATCCACCCCATTTCATTTACAATTAAACATATTTCTCCTAATGTTAATCCGTGTCTGATGGGCAAAAGATGATAGGATTCAAATGATTGAAACTCAGTTCTTGGTACAGGTCCATCAACAACATTACCCTTAATTGGATTCGGTCTGTCTAAAACAATTACAGGAATATTATAATCATGAGCAGATTCAAACACTTTGGATAAAGTAGCAAGGTATGTTGTGTATCTACTACCTGTATCTTGAAAATCTACCAGTATAATATCTATATCGTTCATAACCCACTTAGGAGGAGTTAAATAAGTTTTATGCATATCTATGATTTGAGCCCCATGGATAGGATCGATTTGATCTCTACCAATCATTTTAGCACGGTTATCATCAATCCCCCATAAGCCATGCTCCATAGATAGAATAAAAAGAACATCTACGTTTTGAACACCTTTTAATAAATCAAGTATATGTTTTCCACTTCTATTTAGCGCAGTTTGATTTGTCAGAATTGCAATTGATTTATTATTTAACAGATTAAAGTCCATTTGCTCTAAAATATCTAAGCCTGTGTATACATTATTTAAAAATGAGAGATCTGGTATGTCCATGACATTAGAATATTTATATTCTACATGCGCAGTATCTTTACCATCTAAATTCGATATAGATATTAAAGTAATAATAAATATTGCATAGAAATGCTTCATTCGATCTCACAAAATTAACTGTATTCAAATGAAATCAAAAAAGTAAACTAAATTATTACTTTGGGGTATTGTATTTAAATGTTTTTTTTACCACATTCAGCACACTTATGAGTGATACAAATAATAATAATAGCGGCGGTTTCGCCAAGACGACCGATTTCAAATGGTTTGGAATTGGTATTTTAATATTTATTTTAATCGGAATAATTCTCCCTACTCCAGATTCCATGACGCAAAAGGCAAAAGATATTTTTAGTTCTAAAATAAATAGCGAGAAGATCAGATTTGAAACTGACAAAATCACTGGCTTGGATCAAATAATTGGTGTTTCAAATTACCAAGCGTTTAAAATAAATCAGACAGTCAAAATTTTTGGATCTAAATTGAATGATGGCCAATACACTGTTCTAGGTATAAATAAAAAAGATAAAGGTCTGCAATTAAAACCAAATTCCTTAATTAAATCAAAAAAAGATGAAAAAGAAAAATCTGTAACTATCTCTCGTGTCGGTTATGATGATGAAGAAGAGAAAAAGATTATTGAGCGAAGAGCTCTTTCAATCAAACTTACCATTGCCTTACTAGCCACATGTGTTATTTTCTTTGCTACAGAAGCTGTTCCTATGCCAGCTGTTGCACTATTTATCGGTTTGATTCAATTATTTTTTGGTATCACCGATCCAAAAATGATAGCAATTACCTATGCCCATGATGCAGTATGGTTTATTGCTGGATCATTAGCACTTGGAGCCACGCTAGTTAAATATGGACTAGATAAACGAGTCGGTATGTTGGTAGTTAACCTTGCTGGTACTAAGACGAGATCTATTGTTATTGGTATTTTGCTAGGTACCGCTATACCGACAGCATTTGTTGGTGAGCATGCAGTTGCGGCAATGTATGTTCCTATTGCCCTTGCATTATATACCTTAACTAATAAATCAACACCCTCGCCTAAACTGGGTACATTGCTTATGGTAACTATTGCCGTTGGGTGTATGATCGGAGGACCAATGAGCCCCACTGGAGGAGCAAGGAATGCACTCATGATTGGATTTCTCGCCGATTATGGCATTCCAGTTTCTTTTATGGAATGGATTTCTATGGGTGTTATGTATACTATTGTAATGTCAATTGTTATGGCATTTTTACTGCCCATGCTATTCAAACCTGAAGTAGATGATTTGAGTGAGGCTGTTGGATTACTCAAAAAAGATTTAGAAAAACATGGAGCAATGACAAACAAACAGAAACTAGTTGCTGGTATCATGGCATTAGTGGTTGTGATGTGGATTACGGATAAATCATTAGTAAAGGATCTAACTGGAATGATGTTATATGGAGATAAGGAATTGGGATTTTCCCTCGGTCTTGGAGGAATAGCAATTACCGGTGCAGTATTGTACATGCTTTTTGGTTTAACATCTTGGAAAGACTACGAAGATAAAGTTAGTTGGGGTGTAATTGTCCTCTATGCAGGATGCATCAGTCTAGGAACTGTTTTTAAAAACACCGGAGCATCCAGTTGGTTTGCTGATCAAATTATGATGTTAGTATCTCCGCTAGGGTTAAACTCTGGTGTTGGACTCGTCATACTAATGTGTGTAATTGGTGCTGTTCTTACTAACCTAATGAGTGCTGGGGCTACAGTTGCAGTGATTGGTCCTGTTGTACTTGACATGGCAATCAGCTCAGGTACTAATCCTGTATTAGTTGGAGTTGGACTAGCAATAGCTACGTCAATGGCATATTGGTTAGTAATTGGTACCCCTGCTAGTTCGATTGTCTATGCAAGTGGTCAACTAGAGTCTAAAGATTTTATTCGAATGGCCACTCTTGGCTGGCCTGCAGCCCTATTGGCACTGTCTGCTATTATTATTCTATGGTGGGTTAAAGCGCTTAGCATTAGTGCAACTGGAATGGGTTTCTAAAGGAGTTTTATAATGGATATTAATACAATTGTTCTGATAGTTATTCTATTAGTTATGCTATATGCAATATCTGAGCACTTAAAGGACAAGAAATCAGGTGTCGAAATGAATCGGCAGCAAAAACTTATTGAAAAAGAAGAACTTTCTAGAGAAGATGTGGCAACCTACGGACAGGTTCAGGAGAGAAAGGGACAGTTACTCAACCTTATAGAATCAAATCTATCACAACATCCTGAAGAATCGTCACAGCTCAAGGAGATTGTTGAAGATTGGGCAGAACTCAAAATTGAAGCATTTCAAAATAGACGATCATGGGTCCGTGCTGCTCCTTCGAAAGGAGAAAAAGGTTAACAGCCTTTATAAAAAAACTTTAATATATAGACTACTAGCTAAAAGCCGTAATTCAAGTTTACTTTGAAGATTAAGATACTCACGATTGGAAAAGTAAGAGAAAAAATATATCAAAATCGTATCCAAGAGTACGTTAAGTGGATATCTAAATATTCAAAAATTGAAATTATTAATTTAAAAGATGCGTATAACAAAAATCTCAAAAAAAACTTATTAAACTATTTGAATTCAGATTCATTCACTATTTGTTTATCGGAGCAAGGTGAACAAAAAACCTCTGAGCAATTTTCGAAATTTCTTTATGAACAAAATAAAGAAGTAATTTTTATAATTGGTAGTTCGAACGGTCACCCTGATTTTGTTCAAAAATTATCAAACAAAGTTATATCGCTTTCACAAATGACATTTTTGCATGAAATGTCTTTGTTGATTTTATCCGAACAAATTTTTAGAGCAATTGCTATCAAGCATGGAAAGAAATACCACAAATAATTTACTGTACTATATATTCAGTTCTTCCGCCTACTGCAGTGAGTAAATTATATGTTGTGGTGTCAATATTATCTGCAATCAATTCAATGGGAATATTATCCAGCCCTTTTTTTCCAAACATCAAAACTTCTTCACCAATACTCGGTGTAGTCTGTTTAAAATCTACCATGAATTGATCCATACAAATTCTACCCGCAATTTTGTAATGCTTTCCCTTGTAACTAATGTAACCATCTTTGAACCATTCTCTAGATAGTCCATCAGCAAACCCAGTTTGTATAACAGCTATATTTGAAGAGTATTTTGTTTTATATACTCCGCCATAACTAACTAAAGTATTTTTATTTACTTTTCGTGTGGAAACAATCGGTCCACAAAAGCTCATAACAGGTTCTACATTAATGTGCATCTTCACCTCTTTTGAGGGAGACACTCCATATGCCAGCATTCCCACCCTAACCGTATTAAAAAATGAATCTGGAATATTTAAAATCGATCCACTATTAGAACAATGAATGTATTGTAAATCAATTGAGGAAGATTTAGCATTTTTTAATATCCTTTTAAATTCTTGTAGTTGATAATCCGCATAAGTTAGGTCGCCTTCATCTGCTGTTGCAAAATGTGAATAAATACCTTCTACAGGCAATAGAGGATACTTAGATAAATAATTAAAAACTTTTTTGTCATCAAAATGATCAAAACCAGATCTTGTCATACCAGTATCGAATTCTAAATGAATCTTCGGACAAGATTTGTTATTTTCATAAAACTCAACCAATATATCCAAATCATTCATACTAGAGGCATTAATCCATAAATTATATTCAACTGCCAAATCGACCCAATCAGGTTGCAATTTTGAAAAAATCAGTATGCTATTATTGACTCCTGCTTTCCTCAGTTCTATAGCTTCATTAATTGAGAAGACGCAGAAAATTATGTCAGTTTTATTTGATAAGCTGGATGCAATATTTATTGCACCATGACCATATCCATTAGCTTTGACAACAAACATAATCTTTTTTTTACCAATATGTTTTCTTATTTTCAAAATATTGGTCTCTAATCTGGAGGAATCGATATAAGCTTTTGGTCCATTAATTTTTCTCATTTATAAATTCCACTAAATAATTTTTAATTACTGTTGTAATCGGAATTTTAAAAGCTTACTGTTCAAAAGGCTCCATAAATAGATTAAGATAATAATTATTGATAACATTGAAAAATCTGTTAAACCATTGGATTTAAATTGTTGTAAAATTTGAAAAGGAAAAGAAATCGGAATTATTTTCAAAAATTGTTCTATGCCTGACGGGAAGAAAGGAAATTCAATAACAAACCCAATACCAAAAATTATATAAATCATCAGCATTGTATTAGTTATTGTGACAAGAAATAATGAATCCATAATAAGAGAGATTGTAATGTATAGATTTCCAATAATAAACAAATACATTATAAGACAGATAAACATAAAAATTAATTTTATAAAATCAAAATTGAGTGGGATGAAACTAATAAACACAAGGCATGAAATAATAGATACTAATACGGATTCCATTATTGATATAATTAGACTATTTAATATTAATTTTAATTTGCTGTGGGGAGATAATGTTATATTAATTAAAACCTTTTTATGAATTCGTAAATCAAAAAAGTCACGATAGATTATTGGAAAAAGACTTATTGATCCAATCAAAAAAATTAACCCATGAAAATTCCAAACATCATATGAATCACCTGCAAGGCTAAATCTAATTATATTTTTTAAAGGTAACGAAATCATCGTAAAACAAAAGAAAGGCAGAAGAAAAAATAAAAAAATAGTCGGTACTAATCTATTCTTCCACAACCAAAAACGCCTAAGGATAAGTGATTTAATCATTCTAAATCCTTACCAGAAAATTCTGAATCTAATAAATCCTTAAGATTCAGTTTCTTCACATTTAGATCAATCATCATTTTATCTGATGCTAGTTTAATAACATCAAAAAAAACTGTTCTTGTTCGACCGTAAAAATGGAATACATTGTCAATTTTTTTTGGCGACACAACAGTTGGTATAGATTTTAATTTTTTATATAATTCATCTTCTAAATGTTCAAACTCAATCTGAAATTGATGATAATTAATTGTACTCTTCAATAACATATCAAGATGACCATCCATAATAATTCTTCCTTCATGAAAAACCAAAATACGATCGTGAGCCTGTTCAATCTCCGTTAATGAATTACTCACATAGATTATTGATTTTTTTCCTTTTAGCTTCTTTAATAAATCCCATGTTAGCCTTATCGATTCAGCATCCATATATCCTGTTGGTTCATCAAGAATTAAAATCCCTGGATCATGAATGAGACCACGTATTAGCATTGCTTTTTTTTGTATACCATTTGAAACTTTTAAAGCGAATTCATTTAAATAGGGTTTAATATTTAGAGCGGTAGAATAGTCATTTAA
>MDTB01129882.1_pt1 | contig 11070 bp, 8 predicted proteins | sample 811161 | NCBI WGS metagenome assembly MDTB01 (sample SAMN05326650, study PRJNA326480) | marine metagenome | isolation source: seawater | place: Mediterranean Sea | collected 2009
CGTCATGCCAGGAAACTTTTTAACATCTTCTGCAGTATTGTATGTTACATTTCCAACGCCAGGAATATTCATATCTTTAATTGCGCCCGCTGCATAACCTCCTTCAGCAGCTAGTTGACGTTCTGTTTTATCGATTGCAAAATTTGGAATAAATCCATCAGCCCTTCTTAAGCTTAAATTGGGAGCAACTCCTGCGCGAACAAGAGGCATGGTTAACTGTTTTGAAACTGCTGCTAATTTTTGAGCTTCTATTGTTTGCTGCCTAATAAGCCCAAGAATCATTTGCTCCTTCTTTTCTCTAGAAATATCTGTACGCAACATTTCTTTTGATAACGCAGAGTTACTAGCTAGAACTTGAAGAATTGCTTGTTCTGTATGCTTTCTTGCGGTGGCGGCTTTATTCATGCCAAGCAAACTTTGCAAGCTTTGCATTCCATATTTTGCGGCATTTATAAACAACTTAGAAACTACTGCTGTAATAATTACCAAACCAGGCCCGCTAATAAAATTACCAATTCCACCAAGTAAACCTTTTGCAAATCTACTACCTTCTTGCTCTCCATCCCCCAAAATGCCGTTAGCAAAGTCAGCAATGCCTTTTACTCCGTCTAGAATTTTATTGATTCCAGGAGCTAATGCTATATCACCTATTTTTTTAGCAAGATTTTGTATAGCAACTCCTGTTTCTGTAGCAAGCGCAGACATGGTATTTCTAAGCTGATCGTTTTTTCTATTAGATTCATCAGTTGCATTACTTGCAATATTTGTCGCTTGCGCGGTAACATTATTAGCTTTACCAAGATCAGACATTGCAGCTTTTAGCATGTTTACCTGAAATACTCCAGCAACATTTTGTGAAATATAAGATTTTTGAGAGTCAGTTAATCCATCATATCTTACAGCGAGTTGTTGCAATATTTTCATAGCAGGAAGGGTTGCTCCGCGTACATCTCTAACAGCTATTCCTAAATTTTCCAGCTCTTGCAACGTGGAGCTTCTTCTGATTCTCGTAAAAATTGTTTTAAAGGCATTACCAATAACAGCACCACCACGAGCAGTTCGTTCTTGAACTGCAGTAACAATACCAATCAACTCATTAATATCAACCCCAGCATCTCTAGCAGAAGCACCAGCACGAGCGATAGCCTGAGCAAAATCTTCTGCACTTACAGCAAATTTAACATCAACAGCGGCAAATTTACTTACGAGCTGGGTTGAGTCTTTGATTTCACCCTTAAATGTATTCATTGCAGCAGTTAAAGATTTTACCGAATCTGCAGCTTTCATTCCTGTTAATCGAGTAAGTATCAAAGCGTCCTTTGTGCGTTTTAAAGTTTCAGTTACGCTTAAACCCTGTCGAGCAAATTCTGTTGCAGCTTCTGATGCAGCCTTAAATCCTGCTCCTGTTTCGGCGGCAACTTTAAAAAGACCATCTCCAAATCTATCAAGCTGCTGAGTAGTTAAACCCATAACAACATTAATGTCGGTTAAATTTTTCTCAACCACAATTGTTTGCTGAACAAGCCCCTTAAAAGCATTACTAACAGCATTAATAATTCCAACAGACGCACCGAATGCAAGAACACGAGCATTTGAAGCTTCAAGAGATTTGCTAAATTCGTCAGCACTACGCTTCATGTTACCCAGTGGCTGAGTAACTCCTTTATCATCAACACGTACTTTTAAACCTCCAGCACGATTAATTCTGTCCATTGCAGCACGTACGTCCCTCTCAAGAGGGCCCGTATTAGCGCCTACATTTACATTAATACTCATGCCTTATTCCTTGACATGGTATTACACAAAAATATTGCCTATACTCCAGAAAGCTTCATCATGTCTTGCATGCTTAGCGATCCGCCTTTTTTCTTAGCCTCCTCGTGAAGACTAACTCCTCCTGACTGTTTTACCCCAAGATACTCATAATCTTCTTGACTTGCGCCAACAATAGTCGACCCAGCGCTATCATCAAACTTGGACTGAACTTTTTCTTTTTCATGGTCAGATATACTACCATAATCCAGCAATGCTGCAGGATCTTTTTTAATTTGCTCGGGTATATTTTCGTTATGATCAAATATATTTTTAAATATTCTAGTATATACAATCATTCTTACTTGATTATATGTTAATTCACAAAATGGTTTGCCATAAAACTGCATACTATCTTCAGCAAAACCTAAATAAGGACTATAAAATTCTTCCAACACCATGTACTGTATAGACTCTTCTGTAAAAGCAGAAAAAACTTCATTATATATTGCAATTAAATTACTAATTTCAGGTTGAGTTAAATTATTATATTGATCTTGAGAGTATAATGGATTCAATAACTTTGCATCACTATAAAAACTTTGTAATATATAAAAATCATGTGCTCTATTTTTACCGTATTCTTCACAAGTATTACCTAGCAAATCTCTTTTTTGTTGAAGTTTTTTATTTAATTTTTCTTGTTCTTTTTTTATGATTTCAGACTGCTGATCTTGCGCCGATTTTAAAACCAAACTAGACTTAGATTTTTGTAAACTTTCTATAAATCCTTCCAACTTTGAAATTCCAAGTTCGTCTTCTTTAGTCCAATCCCCCTCTTGCTCAAGGAACAACAACATTTCTTCTTCCGTAGGAAGCCCTCGGCGCTCAGCAATACGATAATAATGACCCTCTACATCCTCAAGCTCAACTTGGTCATGAGGAGTCAAATGCTTTATATATACAGTATTTTCGTCAAGCTCCGCAGGAGAAAAACCTTTAACTATATCCCTAAAAGCTTTTCTATGCCTAGTGGCGGTAGACACTAGATCTCGCCCTTGTCAATGTTTTCTTGAAGATCTTCGAAGTCTTGATCGGTAACTGCTCCGGCACTATAATACCAGTAACTTACGTATGTCGCAAGTCTACCAGAAATAGTGTGATACAAATCCGAACCTTCCTCTTCCAATCGATAGTACTCGTCAGTTTTTTCTTGCAAGTCCTCGCCTTTAAAAATAGCTTCCACTTCTTCATCATTATCTTTACGTAAATAAGTTAAATTTAACAAGTACCACATGACAGCTTTATTAGCGGCCCTAGAGTCAGCGGTGTGATTAAATAAAGAAGCATAGTTAGATTCCATGTCAACGATATCCCTGCGAGATTCAGCAAGTTTTCCAGACAGAGACTCGATCTTTTTCTTGTCTTTATCGGTTTGGGAAGACTTAGAAGTTAAACGGGTAAGTTCGGTAGTATATTCTCCAAACTTAATATATGTTCTGCTTAATGCTTTAGCATCTTCCTCGGTCATTAAACCTCCTGAATCAGAATATTTTTTTGCAAGCATAGCTTTTGTTAAAATACCTTGGCGAATACAATTACTCATCTCGATACTATACTCAAGCTCAGCCTCCTCCATTTCTTTTCTGTTGGGCTGTTTAATTATAACCCTATAAGGCACAGAAGCCTCAACTTCTTTAGTTACCTCAACCTGCTCATCTTCTCCAGTCTCTTCGTTTTTACGGCTCTCTGTTTCAGATACCTTTTGTTTTTCTACATGCTCTACCGTGAAGCTATAAACCTCACGAATTTTAGATACATCTACATTATCTTTATTTTTTTCTTTTTCTAGAATCATATTTTTACCTTTTACCTTTCTATATTATATTCATTTAAACTCAAAACTTATAGTAAAATTTTCAAAACCACCAGCAATATTTCTAACAGCTTCATTGCCTATGTCAAGAGTTCTTTTTCTTAAGTGTTGAAGTTTTTCTTGATCAAAATAATCAGCTTGATCAATTAACGTTTTATATTCTTCTGGCAAACTATTCCTTAATTTACCAAAATGAATTTGATGATCGACTTGTAAATCCTCAATCATCATCAAAAAACCCTTAAACAGGGTCACAGTGTTCTTCTCGCAATATTTGCGAACCATTTCCTCAGCGTCCATATCCTTTTTCCTTTTATTCAATACACCCCGATTATTTAGTGTAGAATATTTTATGTCCAGTTTTTTATCAGACGCACAAAAACTCATGCTTTCTCAGCAATTTAATAAACTACATGACACCTTCGCTCGTGAGGTTGTTGTATACAAAGATGCAAAGCGGGTCATTATCAATACAGACCCTAGCTACAATTACCTATATAATCACACCGGAGGAGCGGAAAGTGTTCAAAATGTACCACAGAAACAAACATTTAAAGTTAGAATACAGTACAGCGACAACAATAACACAGAATATTTTGGTGAGTTTAATTCTGCAACAAAAATACAAAGACCCGACAGTCGGGTGAGAATAAAAATGAAGATAGAAGACTACGAATATATAAAAGACGCAAAAAGATTTGAATTTGATGGTAGGCTTTTTCTTCTTGATTCAGACCCAAGATTTCATGGTTTATTTAATGTTCATTTTTGCACAATCTATTTAAAACCAATCGAATCAAAATGATAAACTCTCAATTACGCAGGCAACTCCAGGAGCAGTTATTAAACGATAAGACCGTCAACCAGGAGTTTGATAGGACAGCCCAAAAGTTTTTTCAAAGAGCTAAACAAAAGATGCTGCGGGCATTTGATTCTCACGTAGTAACTCAAGAGCTGGAAAGTACTACCGGCAGAGGACTTTTGCCCAGAGGCACATTATTCGGCTTCCTTGGTTTCGATAAAGGCGACGATCCTATAGAGCCTCTAAGAAGTTTGTTAGACAAATCTATTATATTAAGACCTGGTCGCGCAAAAAGAAATTCTGCAAGCAAGTCTTACGCAGTAGCAATACCCAGTGTGAATGAATTGTATGCCGCCACACCACTTCCATGGGCGCCAGGAAGAAGCTGGGTCAAGGCGGTAGAGTTCGGTATTTCTGGGTTAGGTAATTATATGTCAATAGAATCAGACAGGAGTAGGTCCGGAGAAGGCATTCAGGTTAAGTCCGCAAACCTAGGAGGAAGATTTAAAAACATGAGTTACGTATCTTCTATTTTAAAAAACTTCCAAAAAGAGTTATTATCCTCGGGTATTAAAATATTATGAAACCTCAATTTCAACACGAAATTACAACAAGCTTTTCGCTATGGATGGATAATTATCTTTTAAAAAAAGGAGATGCATTCAAAAACTACACCAACACCTTAAGCTATCTAAACGACTCAAGAATAGACAACTCATTAAAATCTTTTTCAAGCCCGCATAAACAGTGGGTTTTTGATAAAAGCATTAGCAATGCGACTGTACCTAGTTCAGTAACCATAGATGGAGTCACACACCCCAAAGGCGGAGGTGTAGACCCTTCAACCTTATCGGCTTGGAATTCTACGGGGACATATAAAATAGGAGATATCATTGAATTTCAAAATCAAGCATGGATATTAAGAGAACCAGTTTCAATTAATGACGCCGCCCCAGATGTTAATTCAAAATGGGAAGACATAACCTGGACATCAACATCCCAAGCGGGAGATACATTATTTATAGATTACATTAATGGCAGAATCGTTACATCTCTAGGTTCATCCGTCTCTTCAGTCGAGGCGAGCTATGCAGTAAAAGATTTCAACTTGTATGTAACCAATGAAACAGAAGAAAACTTAATCATAGAAAGCAAGTTTGATGTTAATAGCCGCTTCAAGCAAGACTCCACACCAATTCCTCCCTACGACCAGGTCTTGCCTGCAATTTTTATAAACAACGAAAGAAACGTTAACGATCCTTTTTCTCTAGGGGGAGAGGATAAAACCATGACGGACATAAGATGCGTTGTGATGGCTGAGAATATGTTTCAATTGGACGCAGTTTTATCTATCTTCAACGATTCAGTCAGAGAAGTCTTTACTGCTCTGGCTTTTGAAGATTATCCCTTAAATGAATTCGGCGATGCATTTAATTTTGATTATAAAAAACTTATACAGCACAGGTTAAATACCAACCCATCAGCACTACATTATATTGACAGAGTAGATGTTTCAAAACTAAGCGACAGAATAACAAAAAAAATAGATTCAAATACTTTTGTTGGTTTTATAGACTTTGAAGTTGTAACATATCGTTATCCAAGAATTTAAATTTCTCTTTTTTAAAAAAATAATGTAATAGAAGAAGATTCCAAACGGAATAATATATTATGTCTACTAAAACTAGAAACAGAGTAATCTATCAAAGTGAAGCCCTTTACGTTGGCCAGCCTTCGGCTACCGGCGTACATATCAACGCAGTTATCGATACGTCCGATGATTCTTCAGATTCGCTTACTGATAGGATTTTTGGATTAATCAAGGATCCAGCAAATATCGATGATATTTGCATCCTCGATTGGAAAGACTACTGGGTGCCAATTACGGCTCCAATAGATCTTATTGATGGCTCAGGCGCTTATGTCAGTCCTTACAAAGGGCCGTTCGTCGCAGGCACTCCTTACGGAAAAGATGACGTTATCCATTTCGAACTTGCTGGCGGGGAAAAACTTTACTTTGAAGCTGCTCAAAACGTTCCTGACGAAGTAGATGGAGTAGGAATTAAGGCTGGAGAAAAATTTACTCCCCAACCGGCAGCCACTCTAAAAACTTTTACAGACAACGGGCAAAGAAGCTTCGAGACTAAAGTTTTCGCTGATGCTGCAACTCCTGGCTGGGATATTGCGCCTGCAATTAGACAGCTAAATAGAGTTCAGAATGCAAATTATAGCTTTTCTTTTAACAGGCAAGATGTCAATCAGTTTGGACAGCTTCACAGAATTGATTCTGTTGCCATTGACCCTCCTACAGTTTCGCTTGACTTTTCATATTACATAAATAATGGAGCTAATGAAAAACTTATTGGCTTTAATGTTAATGATTACGCAAGCCTTGTAGATAAAACTGGAGGTAATTTCATTAATATGAAAGAGCAAGAAGACGATTTTGAAGGAAAAAACTTTTTTATCCTTACTAGCCCTCAAGGAGAGGACGCAGTAAAAAATGACGCATGGGATGGAAACGGAAATTATACGGACGATTCAGAACATTCAGTTATCGCTTTAGGAAACGGATATGTTACAAATTATTCGGTTGAAGCTTCTGTAGGCGCAATGCCAACTGCTTCTGTCACGGTTGAAGGTTTAAATCTTAAATCTGATTCCGGGTTTCACAACAAATCAATCCCTGCTGTTGATAATGGCAGAGGAACACCTATAGAGGGAACAAAATTTACGCTTCCTGCTCCAGTCAGTGGAGTCTTGGATGACGGACAATCAGACTCTGTACTAGGAGATGCTAATCCTCTCACCGGAGAAGCAGACGGGTTTTCTTGTTTGCGTCCAGGAGATATTGAAATGCATCTAGGAACAGATGGTCGTGCGGGATTAATGAATACCTTACCATCGTCAACTCCTCCTACAGATCATACAGATCTTGGATGCCACGTACAAAGTTTCAGCATTGAACTTCCAATGAGCAGGACTCCGTTGCAAAGATTAGGTACTCCTTATGCATATACTCGTCCAATTGATTTGCCTCTTACTGTAAACATTAATGTTACAGCAATTGTTGCAGACCTTAAGTCGGGTAATGTCGCAGACCACTTGTTTAATTACGAGAATCATGATTTGCACTTTATTCTAAGAGAGCCTCAAGTAGATGGAAGAGGTCCGATTGCAATGGCCTTCTTCGCTAGAGGGGCCCAACTCGAGAGCGAATCGTTTTCATCTTCAATCGGAGATAATAAGTCGGTTGATCTTACTTTTACTTGTCAAGTAGGAGGAGAAGAAGATAACACTCGAGGACTTATGATCGCTGGGTCTAGAGGAGCAATTCCGACAGATCGCACTTGGCCTGCGGCGGGCACATATGATCTTATTAAAAGATTTGATCCCGCTGAAAGATAACTCTAAATATAATTCAATTAAAAAAGCCCGTCTAGTACGGGCTTTTTTATTGTGAAGATTCCACAATAAAACCTCCCTCTGGAGTAACCTCAAACAAGAACGAAACATTAATTTTTGCGAACCCACCCACCTGAAAAGAATGGCTTTCGTTATCTAGCTTGGCATTCTTTGCGGTTATTTTTATTCTTTCCTGTATAATATATTTTGATTTTGTAAAATGATCCTTAAGCAGAGTAGGGCTGCCCTGATTATCTGGAGGTCCAGGCATTGTGTCAGTTATTTCTTTTCTGACAATCATGCTTGCAACAATATCACAATCAACATCATCCTTAAATATTCGACTAATATCTCCAAGCCCTTCAAAATTTCTTGTTAAAATAGTCATTTCGGCAGTGCACATAATAGGAAACTGCATTTTCCTATCATTAATATAATTAGACCCAAAACCATTAATATCTTTTCTCTGTATAGGTAAATTAAAAGTTATACTTTCTATAGATGTATCTTTTTGACTTAAATCCATCAAATGAAATCCTCCATCAGACAAAGGTTTATTATTTATTAAATCAACCTGAATATCTCCAGGCCGAAGAACGAGAGTCTCCTCCTTATCATTGGGATTTTCTACAAATTGATCTCGCATTTCAGTAAAAGGAATATCAACTATAGCATCTGATCTTTCACCATTTCCATCTACAGCGGGACAAAATAAATCCTTACTTGAATCAAATATATCATATGTTAAATTACTACAAAGATAACTGGTGCTACAATTTATAAAACTGCCCACAGCTATATTAATTGAATAATTTGATAAATAACAATTACCAAAGCCTAAAACATCCATGCCTTCAAAATCACGAGAAGCGGCGTATTCGAACTTCCAGTTTATATTATCCGTATCAGATGTTGGCGGAGTATTTGTAGAAGAAGAAGTGTGGGCAACTAGGCACTTAAAAATTCTACCTTGGTATCTTACCAAATTATGAATAACGTAAGCTTTACTTTCGCTCCATAACATAAAACCTCTATTACCAACAATATCTTTTCTTGCATTTGTATCATCAGCAAGTATATAAAAATTCAAATCTCCTTTATCTGGAACTAAATCAAAATTAGATCCATTCCAATTTGGTCTAGAATATAATTTATTTGGCGTAACCGACCCTTCATAATTTAAAAAGCCTTGAGGGCCAACATTAAAACCAATTTTTCTTTCATTTGTTGCGTCGTATAATAAATAATTAAAATCTAATGACACAGTTGGTTGAGATATAATTGGTATTCTTGACTCACCGGTAGCAGTGTTTCTATGTTTAATATATTCTGTCGAACCAATTTCTGTATTTCTCACAGAATTATAACTAAAAGCATAAGATATACTTTGAACTCTATTCATGATATCAGGCTTAATGTTAGCTGTATCCTTGAATGCAGGACACCCATCAACCAACATAACCATTCTTTCATAACTAAGATGTAATCTCTTGCCTTGTGCCATGTTTTAATTTACACTAATAAAAAAATGTTCATATAAAATTTTGTGTGTATTATATAAAGACTCCGCAGTATAATATTATGGCCAACAGCAGAATTTCAGATCTATCACAAAAGCAAGTCTTACTCTCCAACGGGTTTGACCAATTTGCGGACGATAATTCTTTATTTATTATGGCGCGCGAGAAATCGCATAATGAATCGGTTGCATATAAAGACTTAAAAGTTTCAATCAATGATTATTCAGTATTAATTACAGGTGATCAGAATATTACAGGCGAAAAAAGTTTTTATGACAACGCTTTCTTCAAAAAAGACGTTAGAATTGATGGCGACCTGAGAGTACAAGGAGATGTTTTTAACTTACAATTCAGAGACAATGCAGGGCAAGATCTAGACCAGTATCTTACAAATCTAGATTCAAATTTATCCGTCGCAGGAAACGCAGAATTATTATCAGACGTAATCGTATCTCAAAATTTTACCACAGTGGGCGATACAGAACTGCAGGGAGATGCTGTTTTAAAAAATAACTTAAATGTAGAAAAAGAATCCTCTTTTGCTGGAGATGCTGATTTTCAAAGTGATGTAGAAATAGTTGGAAATCAAAACCTGAACGGACTATTAACAGTTCATGACAACGCAGAATTTAAAAAGAACGTTTTAGTAGGAAAAGACCTTACAGTTCAAGGGGATGTTTTTAATATTAAATTTGAAGATAACGCGGGCAACAGTCTAGATAGTTACATAACAGACTTTGATTCAAACCTCAGAGTTAAAGGGATGTCCACCTTAGACAAGCAAGTCACCGCCAAAGAAGACTTGGCGGTTCTAGGAGACCAAGTAATCGAAGGAGATATAAAGACGCAAGGGCAAGCGTTATTTGAGCAGGACACAACAATATTAGGCACCCTAAATGTTACAGGCATATCTACCCATGTAAATCTTACTGCTTTAGGAGCTTTAACTGTGGAAAAAGATTCTTCATTCAAATCTAACACATTTACACATGGAGACGCCGAATTTTTTAGCGACATTATCCTTGCGCAAGATATTTCTATCGGTGGAAGCCAAGACCTTGAAGGAAATCTAACAGTTCATGATAATGCAGAATTTAAAAAAGATGTTTTAGTTGGTAATAATTTAACTGTCAGAGGAGACCTTTTTAATATTAAATTTAGTGATGGAGCAGGAGGTGACGCTGACCAATACCTAACAGATTTCGATTCTAATCTTAAAGTCAAAGGCGAATTAGGTATATCTGGTGACGCTTTACTGGATTCAGCTTTAGATGTTACAGGCCCTACAACTCTCTCAGATACTTTAGATGTTGCTAAGAAGACGACTATATCAGATAATTTTGATGTTTCGGGAGATACAACCTTAAAGAAAACAGACGTAGATGGAAACTTAACTGTCGTTGGAGCCGAAGCTAGATTCACAGTAGCACAGGCAGTATTCGAACAGGATGTCGAAGTACAAGGAGATCTATCTATTAAAGGGGATTTATTTAATGTAAAATTTGACGATGGTTTTGGGGGCAACGCAGACAATTATCTAACAGACTTCGATTCAAATTTGCAAGTAAAAGGCAATTTAGGAATTACCGGAGACGCAGACCTGCATTCAAACCTTAAAGTTGGAAACGAGTTAGAGGTTACGAATAAAACTAATCTAATGGACGAGCTTGAGGTTGTTGGTGATGTTAATTTTCAGTCAAAGCTAGATGTATTAG
>MDTB01238377.1_pt1 | contig 11070 bp, 10 predicted proteins | sample 811161 | NCBI WGS metagenome assembly MDTB01 (sample SAMN05326650, study PRJNA326480) | marine metagenome | isolation source: seawater | place: Mediterranean Sea | collected 2009
CATTAAATACTATTACATATCGCTCACATAAAGAAATCATTGGTTGATTGGATCTGATATTCAGATCAAAGATTGCTAACCTTCTGCTACCTAAAAAAATATCTTTATCAGACCAAATACCTTCGGAGTCTGGCCCTCTTCTAGCTAGATGTTCTAAAGCATCTTTAAAATCATCTTTTTTAAATTCAAATCCAAATGAAGCAATAAATCCGCACATGTATTAAAAAAATTGTCGAATTTTTGAATAATTCTTTCTAAACAAAGTAAAAATTCCACCTAAATTATTTTTTTTAATTATTTCATAATCCTCTAAAGATTTATTTATCAAATTTTTTAATGAGTTATTACTTTTTCCACCTATGCGCATCTTAATTAAAATTTTAGGTAAATAATATTTTTTTATGCTTTTATTTGATAATGCTCTTATTAAAAAATCGTAGTCAGATGAAATTTTATAATTTAAATTGTAACTTCCAATCTTTTTTAAAATACTGGATTTAATAAATACTGTAGGATGGGGTGGCATCCAGCCATTATTTAGATTACTTTTAAGGAATTTCCCAGCTTTCCAATATCTTATTTTTCGAAAAGGATAATTTTTTGAAATATATATTAAGTCACCATAGACTAAATCTGCATCAGAAATTTTAAAAGCATTAAAAACATCATTTAAAACATATTTATTTTCATAAAAATCATCAGAATGCAAAATGCCAATAATTTTGCCTTTCGAAATTTTTAACCCCCTGTTTAAAGCGTCATAAATTCCATTATCCGATGAAGAAACTAATTTAATATTTTTTTTTTTATTTTTTTTTATTATATTTAAAGTCCCATCTGTAGATCCTCCATCAATGATAATATGCTCTTTATTTTTAAAAACTTGATTTTGAAAACTGATCAATGATTTTTTTATATTTTTTGAATTATTTAAAACACATGTAATTATAGAAAATTTCATATTATATTTAATAACTTTATTGAAAGATCCCGTTACTTTTAGATATCATAAATTTTTCTAGAAATAATATGTCCATGTCAGTTCTTAAAAAACAACTTATTGCTTGTTCCGGAGTATCAACTATGGGTTCATTTTCATTAAAACTAGTATTTAATATTACTCCATAACCAGTAATTTTTTTTAACTCTGAAATTAATTTGTGAAATAATGGATTATTATTTATATTTACAGTCTGTAATCTTGCTGTATTATCTACATGACAAACTGAAGGAAAAATTTTTGTATATTCATCCTTTAATTTTACAATATGGTTCATAAATTCAGATCTAATATCACACTCAAAAAAATTGGTTACATCTTCCTCCAATACTGATGGAGCAAATGGTCTAAAACTTTCTCTTTTTTTTATTTTTAGATTTATAATATCCTTCATATTCTTATCAGCTGGATTTGCTAGAATAGATCGATTTCCTAAGGCTCTTGAGCCCCACTCACTTTTACCTTGATACCAGCCTACAACTTTACTGTCTGCAATAACTTTAGCTGCGAATTTTAGTAAATCATTTATATTATCAAACTTTTTGAACTTTAAATTTTTTTCATTAATATTTTTTAGGATTATTTCCTCATCGTAGGATGGTCCCCAAAATGAATGTTTCATAGTAAATCGTTCTTTTTTTTTTAAATAATTATGCCAACAATAATATGCAGCTCCAAGTGCTGTCCCATCGTCTGTAGAGGCTGGTTGTATAAAATGGTGTTTAAAATTGCTCTCTTTAAATATTTTTCCATTTACGAGCCCATTCATTGCACATCCGCCAGCCATGACAAGATTTTTGCTGGGAACTTTTTTTTGTAGTCTATATATTATCTGCATTACAATTTTTTCGAATGTTATTTGAAGAGATTTGGCAATGTCTTTAGAGTCTTTTGAAAATTTTTCGACTTTCTTATTTTGGAAAATATTTTTATTGAATTTAATAATGTTATTTTTATTGAAATCAATTGAGTTGTAGTTAAATATACTTTTCTGCCTAATACATTTTTTTTCATCATATCCGATTAGACTGTCAAAATAAGTTGAATATTTATCATCACCATATGCTGACAATCCCATAACTTTATATTCTTCGCCAAATTTATCAAAACCTATAAAATTACAAACTGCTGAATAAAAATGACCTAAACTGATCGGCAAAAATACCCGCTCTAAAACTTCTATCTCTGTGTCTTCACATTTAGCTAGCATTACACTGACTGCATCACCAGAACCATCGTAGCTTAAACCTGCTGTAATATCCTTAAATCCTGACAAATAATACGCACTGGCAATATGAGTTAAATGATGTTCAACTTTATAAATTTTAAATTTTATATTTTTTTTATTTTCATTATTTTTTTTACATATGTTCTCCATCTCACTTTTAATAGAAGATTTATTAAATATTTTACTTTTGATTTTTTTGAGCAAATTAAAACTTGAAAAATCCCTAGAATGAATAATTTTTTGCGGTAAATTTGAGTAGGTTTTATTTGAGACTGCAATTATATCAATATCAGAAATTTTTTTATCACCTTCTTTGAGAACCCAATTAATAGAATTTATTGGAAATGACGAGTCATGTTTAATTCTTTTTCCAAGTCTTTCTTCAGCAACTGCTCCAATCAGCTTTCCATCTACTAGTAAACATGCAGAAGAGTCTGAGTGATCTTTATTTATTCCAAGGATTACTGTCATGAAACTATTTAATTTAAAACTAATTTTTTAGGCTTAGGGCCTTTGTTTAATATCCACTTATAAACTGTGTTCATTTTTATTCCAATTGATTTATCGCTAAAATCTCTAATAACCCATTTGCGTCCACGAGAACCCATTATAAACCTTTTTTTAGGATCCAACTTCATTGCGTAATTCAAAGTTTTAACAATTTTACTCATTTTTAAACTAATGCACCATCCACATTTTTTTTTATTTAAGTTTTTCCATGGAGTATTTAAAGTTGTTATTGCCGGAAGTCTATAAGACAATGCTTCAGCAATAGCCAAGCCAAAATTTTCTGAATAACTTAAAAGAACAAATAAATCACAAGAACGAAAAATTCTATCTTTTTCTTTACCAACTAAAAAATTTTTCCAAATAACTCTTTTTAATTTCAAGTTTTTCTCTAAATATTTCATCTTTTTTAGATATTGCTTTTCATCGTAACCACAAATTACTAACTCCCAATTTAAATTTTTATCTTGTAAAAATTTCCATGCATGAAGTAACTCACTTAATCCTTTTTTTGGGTGGAAACGACTAAGGAACAATAATCTATATTTTGTTTTTTTTTTTATTAGAGACTTATTTTTTAAATTCGGTATTTTTATAGAGTTTGGAACATTTACAATTGTATTTTTAAAACCTAATTTTAAAAAAGTTTTTGCCTCCATAAGAGAAGTTGCCCTTAAACATTTTGCATTTTTTAAATGAAACTGTTCAAACATTAAATAAAATATTTTTTTTTTAATAAATGATTTTTCCATTGCCCATCTTTCTAACATTCCTCTAGGTGTAACGACATAAGGAGTAGAGGTAAAAAAATTAAAAAAAATATTAAAAACAGTTGAACTTGACCACAGACCCTGGGCATCAATTATGTCTGGTTTAATTATTTTCATTTTTTTAAAATATGAAATAGAAAATGGAAATATTTTAATAAAACCTGGAGAAAATATATTTATCCTATCTACAAGTTTATAATTTAGTCTAAACATTTTGGATTTCCAAAATCCAAAAAGATAAACATCGTTTTTTTTTATTCTTTCTAATCTTTCTCTCAATAAAAAAGAGGACTCAGAATAACCGCCAGCTTCATTTGATAAATTTGAGCTTAAAATTAATATTTTCATTGATTTGCTGCACCATGTTTTTCTGTAAATGTAAAAGATGCTAACATAATAGCAAAACAGACCCAAAATATAAAACTTGTAAAAGATACGGAGAAGGAAACAGAGCCAATCATCATTTGCACACTCACAAAAAGTAGTAACGGACTAAACTGTTTTTTATATTGGTGCTTATAAATAAAGAAAATATTCATTAAAATAACGAAAACATATTTAAATATAACATAAAATGAACCCACCACTATACCAAGTTCATGAATAATTCTGTGGTTTTCAGCTTCTCCCAATGCAAAATTTATTTCTTTTTTAACAGCTGAAACTGCTGAGGTTCCTGATCCAATTCCTTTACCGCTTATGCTGGCTTTTGGTATTTGAGAAAAAAAATAAATTTCGTTTGCAATTCTACAAATACTAGATTGTTTCTCACAAAATTCTCTAATGGTTTGGTTAGATTTGAAAATTTTATTATCACCAAGATTTTTAACTAATGATAATTCATAATAGGTATCTGTATTAATTCTTTTGACAGAAAAATCAAACTGGCTTGTATAAATTTTTGAACAAATAAAAAAAGTAACAGGTATTACTATAACAAAAAATGATAATTTAACTAGTTTTAAAATTTTTATTTCATTTGAAAAAAGAAGAAATATAAAACTGTAAATAATTGATCCAAAAATAAAAATATAAACTGCCCTACTTTTTAATAATATAAGAATTGAAAAAAGTAAAAAATTTATAATAATAATATAGCAAATTTTTTTTAATGAAACTCTATTAAGATTTAAAACATAAAAATTGACAGAAATTGATAAGAAAATAAAATAAAATGTATTTTGAGTAGTGAATGTGAAATAACCACTGGGTCTCTCTGGATTAAAAACTAATTGATTTCTACCAGAGTTAATAATTGAAGTATCTGGCATTATGGATTGAAAATAAATCAACACGAAATACGGTATTACAGAGAAAAAATTAAATTTTAAAAATTTTATAACATCTTCTAAAGTAATTATATGTATTAGAATCAAGAATAAGGGGAAATATAACCAGTATGATCTAATACCGAGTGAATAATAAATTATAATATCAAAACTATTAAAACTATAGCCAATTAAGCCATAAAGTGAAATTAATGTAACAAATATAGTTGCATATATAGAGAATTTACTCTTGAATAAAAAGTTATATTTAATCGCTAAAGCATAAATAATTAATAAAAAAAAATCTTTTATAAAATATATTTGGACATTAAAATTTGGAAAAGCCCATTTTCTAAGCATGCCCTCAAAAATCATATAAATAAAAAAATAAAAGAGTAATTTTTTTATAAATTCAGATGGATTTTCTAGTTTAAGAAAGTTCATTTACAATGTATTTTTTATATAACTTTTTATCTCGTTTTGATATTTTTCCCATGTAAATTTTTTTGCAGTAAGAAAAGAGTTTTCTGAAACATGTCTTCTATACTCTTCATCTAAATAAAGTTTATTCAAAATTTCTACAGTATTTGTTTCATCTCTAATAGGTGTAATAAAACTATTTTTTCCATTTTCTATTAAATCCATACCTCCAGTATTTTCTGTTGTCACAATTGGTAAAGAACTTGATAGAGATTCTAATATAACCTGACCAAAACCTTCAAATAAAGAAGGGAATAAAAAAACATGACTATTTTGCATTTTTTTTAATACATCTTTATTTGATATTTGTCCTAAAAATTTACACCTGTCATCTTTGAAAAAAGAATGTAATTTTTTTGAAATTTCAATTGGTTTCTCAGGAATTGATCCTGCTATTTCAACCTCCCAAGGAAAATCTAATTGACTTAATGATTTTATTAAATAATGAATACCTTTTGATATTGTCGGCCTACCAGCAAAGAAAATTTTAAATTTCTCATTAACTTTTCGTAAATTTATAATTTTTGTTTTTGGCAAATCTATACCGTAAGGGATAATTTTTATATTTAATTGCTTTTTTTTATTGAATAATGAGAGGCTTTTGGCTGTAAAACTAGATGCAACTATAACCTTATCTGATAAATTAAGCTCCTCATCTTTAATAATACATTTGCTTTCTGACATTATTTCAGTTGAACTTAGATTCCAATCTGGCTGTAACTTTTTTTCTTGATCGAGAATATTTTGTCTTAAAAGCCAATATGGACTTGTTAAATCATAAATAGTTTTAATATTTTTGTATTTTGCAACTTTAAAACTTTCTTTAGAACAATCTTCATATGAATAAATAATTTTAATCTTATTATTTTTTTTAATATACTTTGCAACTTTTATATCTAAATCTTTATTGATTGAATCTACAGAGAATATATTTTCATCTCTAGAATAAAATTTTTTTAAATTAAAAAATAAGCAAATTCTTCTCATTAATTCTTTAAACAGAACAAATCTGACAGATTTTAAGTTAATTTCTTTGTAATAACTTTTATTAATAAATTTTACTTTAAAAGGTAAAAAAAAAGTAGTCCAAAAAGAGTCTAGATAATTTAATTTTTTTAATAAACTAACTACTTTTGAAATATTTAAATTAATATTAGGTGTACTTATCAAAATTTTCATTTAATTAAAATTTTTTTCGTATGTCTCAACATATCGATTTAAATTATTTTTTTTTGATATTTTATAGTTTAAGTCAATTAATGTTTTTATTGTTGTTTTATTGTTTTTTATATTAGGAAAGTATTTTAAATATCTTTTATTTTTGACTTTTGAATATTCATTTTTTAAATCAAAAAGATTTATGGGACAAATTTTATAAGAAGAATATGCAGCCATTACTCCACTTTTGTCAATTATTTTATCAGGTGTAATAAAGATACCGAATGAGATTTTAGAAAATAAATTAGAAACTTGTCTGCTACTTAATTTTCCCATTATTTTAATTTGAAAATGATTATTGCATAATTTTTTTAAATCGAACTTTTCTATTTTTGGACCAACATCAAATAAAACTATATTATTTTTTAAAATCCATGATTTTAATTCATTAAAATATTTTTTATATATTATAAATCTTGATCCAGCTGTGCCGAAAATTACAGCAAATTTTTTGTTTTTTTTATTTTTTAACATTTTATGATTAATATTTGAGTGCACTGGACAAATATAGTTTTTAAGAGTAGAGGAATGTTTTTTTAGCCATTTTGCGTAGTGAGAATTACTTGTAATCCAATAGTCACAATTTTCTAAAATTTTAATATTTATGTATTTTTGAATAATTTTAATCATAAATGTTGGTTCCCAAAAGTTAGCATCTACAAATAACTCGTGAAAAAAAATTCCAAATGATGATGATATTTTTTTTATTTTTTTTAATTCATCTATAATCCATAATGGCATTCCTTTTTCTTGATAACCATAATGAGACATTTGAAAAATAACATTATCTCCTGCTTTAATTTGATTTATATTTCTTTGATTAAATTTATTTATCTTTATTATATAAGATTTAAATCCCTTCTTATTAAACTCGCGATTTAGATCAACCATTTGGTCAATTAACCCACCTTTATCAGCAGTAGTAATGATTTTGATATTTTTCATAATTTATTATTTAATATCAAGATTATATTAATATTTTAAATGAATTTATGCTCTTAAAAAAACTAATTTGTTCTTTTATAAGAATATTTTTAAAAATGCTCCTTATTTTTTTTGGAGGATCATTTAAACTTAGAGCCCACTATTACATTTATTACTTTAGCGATCACAGAGATAATGAATTATTTAACATCGATAAATTTTTGAGAAAAAAAGGAAATGCAATAGACATTGGTTGTAATAGAGGACTATATTCTTACGCACTGTCAAAGGAAAAAAATATAAAAGATATTTTCTCCTTCGAACCCAATAAATTTATTTTAAATGATCTTTATGATTATAACGCTCAAAATATTAAGATATTCAATTTTGCGTTATCTGATGTACGTAAATATCAAAGTTTAATAATTCCTTACTTCAAAAATTTTGAATTAGACGGATTTGCAACTTTAAATAGAAAAATATATTATAATAAAAAATTTAAAAAATTTAGAAAAATTAAGATAAAAACAAGAAATTTAGATAGTTTTAATTTTAGAAATATATCTTTTATCAAAATAGATGTTGAAGGGCACGAAATAAATTTACTCAATGGTTCAAAAAAGACCTTTAAGTTAAATAAACCAGATTGTTTGATAGAAATAAAAAAAGGAAATTTGTCAAAAGTAAAAGAATTTTTTGAAAGCATTGATTGTAAATACTATTGCGTTCCCAAAAAAAATTTTGCTTTCAAATTTTCTAGAGAAAATTATTTTTTTTCCAGAAAAGTTTGAGTAATTATGTTAAAATGTTTTTATTATATGCGACTGCTATACCATAATTATATTCATCTGAATTTTCAATTTCAGAAATTATCTTAAATCCAATATTATCTAAAGCTTTTATTATATTATTGTGATTGTAATTATCTATCCCTAAATGATACTCCATGGTAATAAATTTTATATTTTTCCATAATTCTACATTGTCTAAGATTTCCCATTCTGATCCCTCGCAGTCCATTTTAACAATATCAACACTATTTTTTCCAAATCTTTCTAAAGCTTCCTTGAATGATACTTGTTTGGTAGTGCCAATTTCTTCAGATGATATACTTGATAAAACTGATTGATTATTGTCTATATTTAATTTCACCATACCAGATTTTCCACCTACGGCCTCTAAGAAATATTTAAAATTTGCAGTCCTTGAATTAGGTTCTAGAAATTTCTCTATATCAGTATTTGGTTCATAGCAATGTATTGTACTTGATGGAAAATATGACCTTGATAACATTGAGGTTAGACCACAATTACCTCCTATATCAAGTATTGAATTAATTTGAATGCTATTTTTTTTTGAAAATTTTTTTATCCATTTTAATTTATACGTATCATCTAAAAATATTTCGGTAAAAATTACATTCATATTTTTTTCAGATGGCAAATTTAAGTCTACACTACGATTACTCAATTTTATTTTTCTTGGTATTTTAAAAAATCTCGAACTAAAAAAAAATAAACCAAATTTTCTTGCATTAATAAATCTGGATATAAGTAACCTTATCCTTGCATAAATAGAATTTAAAAACATTAATTGCGATGTCTTGCTCAAGAAAAAAATTTGTTTTTGAAATTTTCTAAATCATCTGGTGTCCCCAAGCCCCACATTTCTCTTATATTATGGATTATAATATTTTTCTTATCCAATAATGCTTCATTATAAACTGGACACACATAAAATTCTTTATTTACTCTAATATTCTTTTTAATCATTGATTTAGCATACTTTATATAATCTGAGCCTTTTCTCCAATAATAAACGCCAACTGTTGCATTTTCGGAAATAACCTTTTTTTCTGCTACCTCTATAACTTTATCTGATTTCTTTTCAGTTTTTGCATATGACCATTTTGGGTGATTCGATTTGAAGGTTAATATTGCTCCGTCAACTTTTTTAGATATAAAATTATACATAGTCTGCGAACTATTCCACTCTATGTATTGATCAGAATTTGCAAGTAGTAATGGTTTATTGTTGTTAATATATTTCTTGGCTAATAGAGTTGTGCAAGCAGCACCTTCTGTAATTTGATTAAGTGGTATAATTTTAGGGTTTTTAACAATAAAGTTTAAAGCACTTTTTAAATTATATTTTTCTAAGTGATTTTTTTGAACAATAAAAATATAATTTGCTTTGATATTTAAACTATTTACAACCCAATTAATCATTGGAAAATTATTAATTTCTATCAGTGGTTTTGGAAATATATAACCTGCATCTTTAAATCTTTTTCCCATTCCTGCCATTGGGATAACTATATTTAGTTCCTCATCAACCCATGGTCTTGTTTCTGCATTATTTTTATCGTTTAAAGTTTGAAGAAAATAATTAATTTTTTTTTTACTCAAAGATTTTAGCTCCTTAATAGGAAGTAAATTGGCTCCAGCTTCTAAGGCAGCTACTCTACCAGCATGTGAGTCTTCTATTATAAGTGATTCTGATGGCTTAACACCCATTGATACAAAACATCTTAAATAAATTTCAGGATGGGGTTTTGAAAAATTTATCTCATTGTTACTTATGGAAAAATTTAAAAATTTTTTTACTTTTAATTTTTTTATACATGTATCAAGTGTTTGTCTTACAGCATTTGATGCAATTCCTATTTTATATTTCTTAGAAAATGTTTCAAATATATCATAGATTTTTTTATTAAATTTTATTTTTGAAATTTCGATATTTGTATAAGAATTTTTGAATTTTATTATTTGAATAAATTTCTCTTTTTTTATAATTTTTTTTTTATTTAGAATTTTCAATTTTTCATAAGTTGGTAGACCATCAAAAAATTTTAAATGATCTTTATAACTAATCTGATAATTTACTTTAGAGTCTAGAAATGCTTTATTTAATGCTTCAAAATGAATATTTTTTGTGTCTACTAAAACACCATCTAAATCAAAAATTATTGATTTAATTTTGTTCATTATAATAATCTAAGATATAATCAGAACAAATCCCAGCACAATTAAAACTTTTAATTTTATATAACTCTGGCAAAACACAAATGCTGTTCTTTGTGAGTTCTTTTCCTGGATAAGTCCATAAAAAGCCATTGCTAGTTAAAGTAACGTCATCATTTTGATGCCAAAAACATACTGTTTTAAGTTTCAGTAATTCATAGAATGCTTCAATATTTTTAGCATGAAACCAAATATTTTTTGTTTTTATAAATTTTTGATTTACCAAATTTTCGGGATCATCGTGGCCTAAATAAAATTCATTTTTCCTATACCATATATCAACTTCAACATTAAAATTTTTTTCTAAAGCATTAAATATATGTGATGGTTTATTTTCCAAGTCTTTATTGATGCCAGTTAGATTTCCCCTATGTGAGATATATAACATAATACCTTTTTTTTTCGAAATTTTTTAATATTATTCTTATACCGAAATTTTATATGACATATATTCTTTTTATTGGAATAGTTTTATCACTCTTTTTGATTGTAATTATTTACTTTATCAGAAAAAAAATACAAGTTTTTTTAAAATTTTGTACAAATATTTTTGAAATTAGCGATTATTTTATTTCATACAAGTTGTTCAATAAAAAAGAGAGTGTTGCTTTAAAAAAAAAAAATAAAAAGAAAAATTTATCCAAAAATTGCA
>MDTB01077813.1_pt1 | contig 11068 bp, 8 predicted proteins | sample 811161 | NCBI WGS metagenome assembly MDTB01 (sample SAMN05326650, study PRJNA326480) | marine metagenome | isolation source: seawater | place: Mediterranean Sea | collected 2009
ACAACTTGATGTGGAAGTCCTAGCTTGTCAAGATAATGTGTGAGCCTGTTGTTCAAGTATGCCAAGTTTTGATCAATAATCTTTTTACGTATAAAACTATCTTTGTTTGTCAATAGTTTTAATAAGAACTCTTGATGTTCTTTTAGATCATTGAGTGCGTTGATTGTAGTCCAATCAACTTCTTGGATTCCTGTTTTAGTCAAATCATCAATTTGTTCCTGATAAGGATCAGTTTCATTTTGACTATTTTCTAATGCTTGTTTAAGTTGTGCTACATTTTGTTTGTGATCATAAACTTCCTTGATAGTTTCATAAAAAGTATCAGGTCGGCCATTTATATCACCTATTTCTGTAAGCTCATTGTTTGCTTCGGATAATTTATCTGTTATTTCTTTTTGATAAGAAACAGCATCTTCTAATTCTTTGGATTTTTTGTTTTCTATTTCTTTTACTTTATCCTCTTGTAGTTCTTGACCACAAGCATAACACACAGCATTATCAAGTTCTTCAATATCTTTTTTGACTTTATCTACTGAATTGTTAGCTCTTAGCAATGTAGAGTCTAATGTTGCTGTTTCTTTCTTAAGTGTGTTAATTCTTGTGTTTAATTCTTCCCAATTTTTTAGTTTTTCGTGTTTTTCTAATTCACTATCAACGTCAAGATGTTCTAGTTCACTTATACCTCTTTGTAATTTTTCAAGATTTGTCTTTTTATTTGTTTCCCAAGCACTCTGTTTTATCTTTAAGCTATCTATAGTATCTTTAATTCTTTCATTACTTTGTTGCTTGGCATTTATATTTGCGTTTTCTTCTGTAATATTATCTCTAGTTTGTTTAATTTTTTCTTTTAAGGTTTCTGCTTTTTCAGAAAGTATTGTTATACCAAGCAGTTGTTCAATAATATCCTTTTGATCATTTACCTTCATGCTTAAGAATGGTTCTGTATATGTGTTTAAAGCAAGTATATGCTTAAACATGTTATGACTCATTCCTAACAGTTCATTTATTGTTTCCTGTGTTTTACGGCTATCACCTTGACTTTCGTCAGTCATTTCTTGCTCTTGATCATCAACAAAAAATTTCAGTAGATTAGGACCACGTCCTCTTTCTACCTTATAATCTGTGCCGTCTTTTTCAAAAGTTAAAGTAACCAACATACCTTTGTTGTTGGTTTTGTTAATTAAATTATTTCTTTTAATATTTGTTAGTGCTATACCATACAAAGCATAACTTAATGCGTTTATGATTGTTGTTTTTCCAGTTCCGTTTCGAGAACCCATATCATCTCCGCCTTGATCAAGATTTTCACCAAGTACAAGAGTAAGTTGTTGTTTATCAAAGTCAACTGCTTGGGTTTGATTACCCACACTCATAAAATTCTTTACTGTAAGGCTTTTAATTTTTATCATAGTTCGTCATATATCCTTAACAGCGTGTTTTTATCATATTGTTCAGTATCAATTGCCGTAATCTCCTTCGTTACAATCTGATCTACACTTTCAAATGTGCTTATATCAATATCAGTGTGTATCTCTTCATCCTTTTGACTTGGAATAAGTGTTATTTCTCTACAGTCATATTCGTTTACAAAAGTTTCTTTAATAAAACTAGCTTCTTCGTATGATATAGGTAAGTCAAGTGTAACCCTAAGATACATTTTACTTTTTAATAGTTTTTCTTTTTCATCTAACAGTTTAGAAAGTTTTAATGTTCTATATTTTGGACAATCATCCCAGTCTATGTATACTGGTTCCTTGTTGTTTTCTTTATCAAGGATCATCATGCCACGTTTGTCATCCCATGCGTCTGCGTAATTGTGCGGAAAAGCATTTCCTAAATAATGTATTTTTCCTTGTACCTGTCTTTTATGAAAGTGTCCTGAAAATACGTAGTCTTGATGTTTGAAGTGTTCAGCCTTTAACTCACCAGTATCTGGCATCTGTACCATGGCATTCATATAGAAGTTAGGAAGTTCAAAATGACCAAACATATATTTTGCTTTGATCTTAGAAATCTGTTTCCATTCTTCACCTACTAACCAAGGAACAAGAACAACATCATCTTCTTGTAATATTTCATCTACGTAAGTAATACCAGGAATGTGTTTACCAAACTCTAACGAATAGATATCGCGTTTATCTTTGTAATACAAGTCATGATTACCAGCAAAGAAATAAAATTTTTCAAATGCCTTACCTAGTTTTTCTAAACACCTTGTTGTAGTATCAAGTGTTTGTACATTAATAGTATTTCGATTGTGATGCCAATCTCCACAAAATATTCCAGTTTCACAACCGTTTTCTTTTGCTTTTTGGATAAACCAATCTACAAATTCTTCACAATCCTGTAAATGAACTTTACTGTTAGACTTCAATCCAAGATGGATATCAGTAAAAACCGCCGCTTTTTTAAACAAAATACAATCCTTCCTCTAGCATTATAGTAGAAAACTAAGAGTTTGTCAATCAGTTTTTTGGGCTTTTTGGGTAGCCAAATTATGGTCACGCTGTTGACGCTCCCATTCTCCTTTTGCCTGTCTAGTGTAACTAGGATTCATATGATTCATTTCTAAGATGTCATCTCTAATATTTTGATTTCTTTTTTCTATATTAATAACTCTTACAAATGAATTTGTCACGGCCGCGGTATAATACGCAAAAGGATTATTAGATTTAGATTCATCAAACTGTAATCCGATCTGAGACAACTGTAGTATTGCCTGTCCACGCATCTCATCATTATATGTGTATCCTCTTACATTTCCACGGGTAGCATATCTATCACACAGTTTCATCCACATCAAAGCAAGTTTATTTGTTACCTTACCACCTTCTTTGGTAAAATTACCATTTTCCATACCGCCTTCCCAGTGACTTTTACCTACGCAAATAAGTTCACCATTGTCATTAAATTTATAATGCTGGAACGGAGGAAAATTTACCTTTGTTTTTGTGTCTGCTATTGTTTTAGGATTTTTCTTACGTCCTGGTTCTTCAGGAATATGATCATACATCATAATCCTAAATATCACGTCCGTTTTTTCTATTTTTCGATAATCAATAGCAAATTCTGCTAATTTTACTCTTTTACCACTTTCTTTTGCCTTTTCAAATGCCTTTTGCTGTAATTTTTTTGCCTTGTTCCTTTTTGCTTCTGCTATTGTACGGACATTTATTTTAGACACACTAGGTAATATTATATCAAAGTCAGCAAAATCGTTGTCCGTAAAGCTACAAAACGATGATTTAGACTTGTGAATCTCTGCTAATATGTCTTTGTTGTTTAAATAATTAATTCTTTTCATTGTTTCTCCAAGGTTCATACCACATTATAATATACTCTGTTAATTTTGTCAACTAAATAATAGTAAGGAGTTAACCAAATGACAACATATTTCAAAAACGGTGTAATAAGCAAAAATGGTGTAAACCAAGGCCAAAAAGAACCAACCGAAGCATTTAAAAGTGCTGGACAAAATACAAATAGCGGTAATGCTCCAAGTTGGTTAACAGAATCACCAATGTACCAAGGAATGAAAGAGACAGCACAGAATATATATGATGGTGTGTCAGGCGGTGCTGAAAATTTAGTTAGTAACATTCGAGCAAAAGGTTTAAAAGGTGGTGACGCTGAGCTAGGTACTACGGCATCACAAGCATCCTGGGGACAGTCCACAGTTGAAGATAGAGACTGGCGTGTCAAACTGAGCTTGCCTAGAGATTTTGAAAATTCAAAGATTATTTCGCCTTTAATCAACACAGGAGGAATGATGTTTCCTTATACTCCTACGATTATTTTAAGTCACTCGGCAAATTATAACCAAGTGGCTCCTATACATAATAATTATCCTTTTTTTGCTTATCAGAATTCACAAGTGGATCAATTGGTAATCACGGGACAATTTTACAGTCAAAACGGCTTAGAAGCACAGTATTGGGTAGCTTGTTTACATTACTTGAGAACAGTTACTAAAATGCGGCATGGTAAGGATTCAGATCAAAGAGGAAATCCGCCACCGGTTGTATTCTTAAGTGGTTATGGAGATTATGTGTTTAATAATGTCCCATGTGTGATTGTTAACTTTACAGTTGATATGCCAAACGAAGTTGATTACATAGCAACAGGTTTCGACCCAGTTGATGATCTTTCAAACTTTGGTGTTTCTCTTCAAGATCAAAAAAGAGCAATGACAGTTGGTTGGGCACCTTCTGAATCACAATTTACAGTGACGGTACAGCCAATATACAGCAGACAAAAAGTTTCATCATTTAGTTATAATGATTTCGTAAACGGCAAAAATCTTAACCAGGGATACGTATAATGTCTAATCCATATAAAGATACAGATTACAAAGTAGATGGCACTTTAGATTTACTTACTATTAGGCCTATTCCTTCTTTTTCGGATGACAAGTTGTATACTATTGAACCACAGTATAATCATAGACCGGATTTACTTGCTTATGATTATTATGGTAACAAAGATTTGTGGTGGGTGTTTGGTCAAAGAAACTTAGATACCATTGAAGATTTTATATACGATATATCTACAGGAACTTCAATTTATCTGCCAAACCCTGCTAGAGTACGTGACGCACTGGAGTAAGACATGGCTGAAAATCCATACACCTATGCTGACATTGTAGTAGGTACAAAAAAATTTCCCAAGGCAGATGGCACAAAGTTTGGCGATGGTAGCCAGAATGACGGAAGGCCAGAAAAACCTAAAGTCAACAGCGATAGCAATAACATAAAAAAAGACACAAACGGAAAAAAGTCTGAGTCAGCAACTGTTGGAGATGCTGACCCTAATGCGCCTAAGTTTCAAGCAAACGGTTATTCTACCAATCTTTTTAAGTCGGACGATCAAACGATAGATAACATGAAGTTGACAGAAGCCCAAGCTAATGCTATTAACAATGCCAAAAGTCAAGATGAAAACGACGGAGAAAGATTAGAACACTTTGGACAGGTATTTAATGCTAGAAGACCTAATGGATTAGACAAATACGTTTCAAAAAATTATTTGTGGACATTGGCCGCATTGAGCAATGACGAATATAATTTTCCGCACAAATATTATAAAAGAAACGGACCTAGAGCTGATCAAACAGTAATAAAAATGGGCGGATTTCCACAACCTAGTTATCAAGGACCTATGTCAGGAGGACAAAGACCATTTACGGAATTAGAATTAAAAAACAACAAAGCAAATTTAGAATATTATATAGACAATGTAGATATTCAAAGCGTTGTAGCTCCAAACAAAAGCACTAGAGTTACAACTGCTTTTGCCATAGAGTTTGAGGTTATGGAACCTTACAGTATGGGACAATTTTTACAACATCTACAACTTTGTGCTATGAAAGCAGGATATAGAAATTACTTAGATTGTCCTTATCTATTACAACTTGATGTTGTAGGGTATACGGATGTAATGGGCCCACATATGAAAGAAGGTAGTAGACAAATGGCTGTAAAAATAATTAACGCACAATTTGATGTTACAGCTGGTGGATCTAAATATACTATAAAAGCAGTACCATTTAATGAAACTGCATTGATAGATACAAATCAAGCCATAAAAAGCAATATTAGCATTACCGGACGCACAATACAAGAAATGTTACAAACGGGTTTTGATAGTTTGGCAGTCGCACATAACACCGATTTACTAGAAACTTCTTTAAAATCAGACAACAAATATGAGCCAGACGAAATTATAATCTTGTTTCCAACAGAGATGTCACAAAACGTTATGAGAGACACACTAGCTGATGTAGATAATTCAGCTTTGTTTGGAGACTATTCTAAGAATAGAAGAGAGTACGATGTAGATCAAGCACTATCAACAGCTATTGGAGTTGACTTTTTAGAAAATGCATCTCCAGGATCACTAAAGGCTAGGGGAAACGATGCTGAAGAAATTTTAAAGCGTGAACACGTATACGACAGATTAGGTTACAGTATCAAGCGTAATAATTTAAGTGAAAAAATAAAGAAAGAGTTTACAACATCAAGTTTTACAAATGAAATAGGATCTACAAAAATGTTTCCGCAAGGAACTTTAACTGCGGGGCAAATGCCTTTTGGTGTGTCTCAATTTGCTTATGATGAAAAAGCCAAAATATTACACAGGAATGGAGTAGGAATAAGTCCTAACAATAAGACCATACAATTTAAACAAGGCACAAAGATACAAAGAATTATCGAAGAACTTGTGTTAATAAGTGAATACGGACAACAACTTTTAAATAAAGGACAATTATCAGCGGACGCAAATGGTATGATAAAATGGTTTAGGATAGAAGTCCAAACCTATGTGTTAGATGCTCCCTCAACAGAAGGTAAGTTGAATAAGTATCCAAAGATATTTGTATACAATGTTGTGCCAACATTAATACATCAATCAGTGTTTATGTTACCAAACGATCCACCTCCAGGATTTAATTTTTTAAAACAACAAGCGGCAAAAGAATATGATTACATTTACACTGGGAAAAACACAGATATTTTGAACTTTGATCTAGACTTTAAGTTTGCTTTTTTCCAAGCTATTGGAAAAGACTTTATGAACAGGTCAGCAAATAATGATTTATCTACCAGTGGAAAATCTTACAAACAAGCAGAAGTTTCTATGGCAGACGCAAGTGGTCATGAAGGTACACCTGGTGAAACAGTTGAAATGGTTGGAACTGTAAATAATACTCAAGCAGGACAGCTTACTAATGGAGCAATACAGGAATCTGCCGCTGTAAGAGTATCTCGTGCCTTTCACGACGCAATGATTAATGGTGATGTTGATTTACTTTCTGCTAACATGACCATTTTGGGAGATTTATATTTTATGGCAGATAGTGGTGTAGGAAATTATTTTGCTAACCCAACAAGTTTTATAAACATTAATGCTGACGGAACCATGAATCACCATAATGGAGATGTAGATATAATAATTAATTTTAAAACTCCTATAGACATCAGCACAGGAAGTCCTACAGCACAAGGTCTAACAGATGTTGAGGAATTTAGCGGATTATATCAAGTGATTACAGTAACAAATAGTTTTCGAGGAAATGTATATACAAACGAATTATCACTGGTAAGACGTAAAAATCAAGGTCCTATTGATAATAAAAAAGTAATAAGAGAAAAAATATTTGCTATAAAGAAACAACGTCAAAAATTAATTGATGCGGCAATAGCTACAAACGATCCTCTTAAAATAGCAAACGCTTTAGCTGATGTAAACGCTAACGGAAAAATAGAAGAAAATGAAAGACAAAACAGGGACGAATACCTTAAAAAAACCAAAGCTGATACTGCTAATTTTATTCAGAGACAAAATGACTATGAATATGAAAAAGCATCAGGTACTGGAAGACCTAAATAATGGCTGAACAAAAAAGAACCAAAGGCGCAAACGCAGAACCTAATTATACCAATGGTCCTTTTATTGCGAAAGTAGTCAATCATTTAGATCCTAAGAGAATGGGTGCTTTACGAGTAGAGTTATTGTCGCATACCAATCCTGGAGGACAAGAATTATTTCCACGAGGTCAATTATTTACAGCTTATTACTGTTCTCCTTTCTATGGAGTAAATGACGCTCAATCAAATTCAAGAAACAAACAATATGCCGCAACCCAGCAAAGTTATGGATTTTGGGCTGTGCCACCTGATCCAGGAACAAAAGTTTTAGTAATTTTTGTAGAAAATCAAACCAACCAATGTTATTGGATAGGATGTATTCAAGACGAGTATATGAACAGCATGGTTCCTGGAAGTAATCCTACATCATCAGCTGATTTGATTTATCAAGATGGTTTATCTGATGATTTAAAAGGTAGAAGATTGCCAACAGGTGAATACAATAAAAAACTTGATCATAAAGGATATGATACAGACCGTTTTCAAAGACCACACAATCCTTTATTCGCAGGTGCTTTATCTACACAAGGACTATTGAAAGATCCTATTAGAGGACAAACAACATCGAGTGCTAGAAGAGATTTACCAAATAATGTTTATGGTTGGAATACTCCTGGACCTGTAGACAAAGCAGACGGAGCACCAAAAGGAAGATATGGTGAAAAAGGTCAAGCAATAGAATATTTCAGAAGTAGATTAGGAGGATCTAGTTTTGTAATGGATGATGGAGACCCTGCTATTTTAAGAGCAGGCCAAGCAGGAACTACAGGAGCAAAATATTATGATGTAGAAGCTATTCCTGCTAATATTGATAAAGCAAAGGTTGATATTCCTTTCAATGAACATATTCGTTTAAGAACGAGAACCGGCCATCAGATACTATTACACAATTCAGAAGATATAATTTACATAGGAAACGCACAAGGTAGTGCTTGGTTGGAAATGACCTCTAATGGAAAAATTGATATCTACTCAAGTGATAGTATAAACATAAGAACGGAGACAGACTTAAACATCACTGCTGACAGAGATATTAACATATTAGCAGGAAGAGATTTTAACCTTACAGCTCTGCGGGATAAAAAAGTTAAGGTAGCACAGAACAATGATGTGAGAATTTTAAATAATGATACAAAATATGTTGCTATAGATCAAGATTTAAAAATTGGCGGTAACAGAGCAAAAGCAATTGGTATTGATGAAGATGTCCAAATAGAAGGAACACATAGGACTACAATTACAGGCGACTATAATCTACAGGTGACATTAGATGGACATATAGCCATTAATCAAAACTTCCATTCAAAGGTTGTTGGCGATTACAGACAGACAGTGAATGGAGCGTTTAATTTAAATACTGTAGGCGATAATAAATTTACAAGTGGTGCTAATACACAAATTAAGAGTGCCACTGATAATAAATTAGATGCTGGAGGTAAAACGCAAATTTTATCAGTTGATGTGCACAGAGAGAAGGCTTCGCAAATACATATGAACAGTCCCGCACAAGTTCCAGATCCTTCAGATACATCAGATTCTATAGGTGATACATTTACAAAACCTGCTACAAATGAAGCAGTTGATGATTCGGATCAAGTCTTAGATAAAGACGGAGTTATTATAAATGACTCTTCTGGAAGCCCTTTAAGAGTTACAGCAGATGCTTCAAGAGCAACAGATGCCGCTATAGCCTTACTACCAAGAAGAACTCCGCAACATGAGCCTTGGAATTCACATGAAAGTTTTAATCCTTCTGCTCATACACCAGGAGAAACAGACAGTATAAATTCACCAGCACCTGAGGTACGAACACAAAATTCTCCATTAACAAAAGAATCTGATATGCCAGAACGTAACAGTACATCAGGAGTGTTCAGAGCTGGAGATGCCGAGCCAGAAAGTATAGATACCTCAAAAATATTTGGAAACAATAATGATGGTACAAAAGGATCACAACCAAACGATCCTGTCAACTACGAAGAGAGTACAAGATTTTTTATAAGTGAACTTATTAAAGGCCTAGGACTTGATCCAGCTAAAGCACTTAATAGTGGAGCCACTCCAGGAGGCGCCGGCGAAGCGATAGCAATGGCCTGTGCTAATATATTTGCTGAAAGCTCATTTATACCTAAGAGTGAAAACATGAACTACGATGCTCAAGGATTAATAGACACATTTAAAATGTTTAAAAAGCCAGGAGGAACTGCGTTAGCACAACAGTTATCTAAAAAACCTGTTAAAATAGCAAGTGTGGTATATGGAAATAGAATGGGTAATGGTGGTCCGGAAACGGGCGATGGTTGGACATATAGGGGAAGAGGGTTGATACAATTGACAGGCACAGACAACTATAAAGCATATGGTGGAATGATAGGAGTGGATATTTACAACAATCCTGAATTGGCAAATGATCCAGCTGTTGCTTGTAAGTTAGCAGTAGCGTATTTGACAAAAGGAGAAAAGGCCGGATTCATTACTTGGACGACTACTAATTTTACTTCATTAGGTAATCAATTTTTAAATGCTATTGGATATGTCAATTCAACAATAAAAGACAAAGGTAATCGCAATTATGGAAAAACTAAAACTCAAGTGAGAATTGAATCAGGACAAAGCTACTGGTTAAGAATTAAGAAAGGGGAGTTAACTCCGTTAGCTTCCGTAACACCGCCAACACCGATAGCACACGGCGGAGGAGTGATGCAGGTACAATAATGCCATTGATAGCTAGAAAAGTAGGATCAGGAGATATAGTGGACACAGTACACCCAATCTGTGTAGCCCCTGGTGACATACTTACTGACACGGGTAGTTCAACTGTATTTGTTGCTGGTCATGGCATACATAGAAAAACAGATCTCAATGAACCACATACGCATTGTCCACCTGTATACGGAACACCTTTAGTGACTCACAGTCCAGATGTTTTTGCCGAAGATTTAGAAGTTGGCAGAATAGGTGACACATATGATTGTAATGCTGAGATTAAAAGCACAACACAAACCACGGTATACGCAAACGAATAAATATTATTATGGCAGACTTATATAAAGAAATAAAGATAAAAACAGCAAAAGCACCTAAATTGCCTGTTAGACAAAAGGCCTATAGGGGATTTAGCACGGTCAATCCAGAAAATTCTAGCTTTCAACAATATGATCTCAGCCTAATCAAACAAGACTTACTTAATCATTTCAATATAAGACAGGGCGAAAAAATATCAGATCCAACATTTGGTTGTATAATATGGGATGCACTATATGAGCCTCTTACAATTGAGCTAAAAGACGCAATAACAAGAAATGTAACTAATATAGTTAACTACGACCCAAGAGTAAAAGCAAACGGTGTAGCGGTAACAGAATTTGAAAGTGGACTACAGATAGAGTGCACTTTGACTTATCTAACTTATAACATAAGTGAACAGCTAAGACTCCGTTTTGACAAAGCAAACGGCCTAACAAGTTAGAGAATTAAGTGGTCAGTTAATTCTATATAATAAATACATTTATAAAGGATTTAAGGAAACCAAATGTCGTCCACAGATAGACAAAATAGACTGCTACTTGCTGAAGACTGGACCAAGGTCTACCAAAGTTTTCGCAACGCAGAATTTAAAAGTTATGATTTTGACTCATTAA
>MDTB01085321.1_pt1 | contig 11068 bp, 11 predicted proteins | sample 811161 | NCBI WGS metagenome assembly MDTB01 (sample SAMN05326650, study PRJNA326480) | marine metagenome | isolation source: seawater | place: Mediterranean Sea | collected 2009
ACGTTGATAGGCTGGGTGTGGAAGCGCAGTAATGCGTGTAGCTGACCAGTACTAATAGCTCAATTGGCTTGATTTATGCACTGAAAAAAATTTTTACAATATTGATTTACTTAATTATAGAATTTCTAAAAATATATATAAATAATAATAATATTTTTAAATAATTAATACTTACCAATCTAAATTATTTTCGTAACCTAATTTTATTAAACTGTCTCCGAGTAATTTTTTAGCATTCAATTTATTCTCTGCATTAAATTCGTTTTTCCAGTTTCCTATTTTACCAGATCTAAAATTTGACGAAATTGCCCATGGTAATATTCTGGAATCATTTAAATTTGTAATCATATTTTTTTTACCTTTTGTATTCTTTACTATTTTTTGTATTAACTTTTTGTCCAAATTAATTTCGTAAAACTTAAGTATTTTGCAAAATTCAACTTCTGAATTCATTATTAAATCCTCAAATTTAATCAATAAAACATAATTATTATCTTCTTTTTTTATTTCTAACCAGCCGCTTATCCATTTAGTAAAATCTTTTGAAACAACTTCTATGCTGTGGTTAATAGCATCAGATTTTTTCATTTTATTATAGTCAACATAATTAGGGTCACCTTTTCTTTTGGGAAATTTTATTAACCTATGATATCTTGCTATAACAACATCTCTTAAATCACGATAAGTAACTACTACTTTTTTTACATTATTTCTTTTGATAACATCAATATTTTCTTTGCTTGGGTTTAAGTGAGATTTATACAGACTATAACTCCAGCTTGGGCAATATTTAAATGCTGAGTCTGTAATATCTTGTTTGACATCAATATGATAAGGAATTGGAGAATATCTTGAGAAATAACCTGGAATCATACCACACATATTTTTTACTTTTGTAGTAGCCGACATAGGCATCCCAGCAATAAAAATTATATTAAATCTGTATTTTTTTTTAAAAGCAAAAAAAATATCAAAATAAAACCTTTTTAGAAAATAGCATGTACTAATAATAATTAAGTGAGGATTTAAAATTATTTTTTTTATTAAATTCAATTTTATTTATAATTTAAAAACTATTTATCATTTTTTTTACAAACTCTACACATTCAATTGGATATTTACCAATGGCAGTTTCTGCAGCAAGCACAAGTCCATCTCCTCCCATTTCAATTGAAGAGTAAATATCATTTGCCTCAGCTCTTGTAGGGTATCTGTTATTAATCATACTTTCCAAAAGGTTTGTTGCAATATAGATTTTTTTATTTTTAAATTTCTTTTTAATTCTAATTAATCTTCTTTGTATCTCAGGTATTTTATAAATTCCTAGTTCTTTGGATAGGTCTCCTCTATCAATTAAAAAATAGTTTGCACTTCTAATTATTTTTTCAAATTCATTAACAGCTTTTTTAGTTTCAATTTTAAATATATTATTTGAGTTATTATAAGTAATTTTATTAAAATATTTTATATCTTTTACATCATTAGTGAATGAAAGTGCATAATTTGATATATCATTATCCCAGCCGATTTTTATGGCTCTTAAATCTTTATTAGTTATGCTATCCAATTTTATTTTTCTATTTTCTAAATGTATGCCTTTGTTATCTTCCAAATAACCAGCATCTATAACTTTGAAAGTGATATCGCTATGAGTCTTTTTCAAAACCTGAACTTTTAAATTTTCAAATCCTATACTTAAAATATCTTTTAATTTTAGTTGATCCTGGACTATTGGAGGATATAGTCCAAAAGAATTTTTACCAAAAGTATTTGTTTTTAGTATTGAATTCTTTTTCAAAAATTTTTTATTTTTAAATTTACTTCTAATTTGAGCACCTTCTGTATCAATGCATAAAGAACAGTCAGTATATTTTTTTACCAATTTTATATTTTTTAAAAGATCATCTTCATTTAAGTGAGACATATTTAGCCTCAATAAATCAATGTTATTTTTTGAATATTTTAAAAAATCTGAATTTAAGGATGCAGGCCCCAAAGTACAAATTATTTTAATATTATTACCCATTTAATTTGATCATTAAATGTAATAATTTATACAATCAAGTAGAAAAGATATTCAAAAATGAAAAAACCAATGAAAATTTTAATTATGGGTTTACCTGGATCTGGTAAAACTTACTTAGCTAAGAGATTTTCAAAAATCATTAAAGCAGATTGGTTTAATGCAGACAAAATTAGGGGAAGATATAATGATTGGGACTTTAGCCATGATGGAATTATCAGGCAGGTAAATAGAATGAAAAAACTTGCAGATAAATCAAAAAAAAAATTCGTTATAGCTGACTTTGTTTGTCCTTTAGATGAACAAATTAAAATTTTTAATCCAAAAATAATAGTTTGGATGGATACTATAACAAAGAGTAGATTTAAAACTATGAACCGATTGTTTAAACCTCCAACAAAATGGCATATTCGTATTAAAAAAAAAGATATTGAAATAAATCTTATAAAATTAAAAGATAAAATTAAAAAATATCAATGGAAAGATTATACAATAGCTACAAAAATGGTAGGAACATTTAACCCATGGAATTCTAGACATAGAACAATTTTTGAAAAAAGAATTAAAGAAAAAGGTCAAGTAACAATTTTTGTAAAAAATCTAGGGAGTGGAGGAACTCATTCTTCTAATTATAATAAAGTTAAAAATATAATAAATGATGATTTATTTGATTTCAAAGGTAGGTATAAAATTTTGAAATTTCAAAAATATTACACACTTAATAAATAATTAAAAATCCTTAAATAGATTAAATTGAATATTTTATGAGATATACTATAAAAGTTAATTAATAATGATTGGCATATTCCATTATAGTAATTCAAATAATATTGTTTCGCTGGCAAATGCAATGAATAGTATAACTTCAAATTTTACTATATCAGACAATTTGAATAGACTTTTAGACTGCGAAAAAATTATACTCCCTGGAATTGGAAGCATGAGAAATTTAAAGAAATCAAATATTTCAAATTTGTCTAAAACATTGAGAAAATATAATGAAAAAGGTGGTATCATATATGGCATATGCCTAGGGGGGCAATTTATTTTTAATAAAAATGATGAATCCAATTCAAAAACACTTAATTTAATTGACGGAGAAATAGTCCCTATTTCAAACATTGTTCCTTTTAGTTTGAATGTCGGTTTTTCAAAAATAGAACTAGATAAAAAAAAAAATAAAAACTTAATTTTAAAAAGAATATTTAAAAATTTTAATAATAATAGTAAAGTTTATTTTCTTCATAAATTTTACATAAATTGTAAAGATAAAAAAACAAATATTTTTTTTACAAATAATAAAAAAATCAAAATACCAGCGCTACTTTATAAAAATAAAAAAATTATTACTCAATTTCATCCAGAACTTAGTAGGGAGACTGGGTTAATCTTTTTAGAAAACTTTGTTAATTTATAAAATGAGAATAATAGCAAGACTCGATTTAAAACAAGATAAAATTATAAAAGGTATTCAGTTAGAAGGTTTATACAAAGTTGGTTCTGCGAGTAAATTATCAAAAAAATATTATCAAGATGGAATTGATGAAATATTTTTAATAAATAATACAGGGGCTTTATTTCAAACAAAAATTGATCCAAAAGTAATCAAAAAAATAAGAAAAGATAAATTTTTACCAATAGCTGCTGGTGGTGGAATAAAAACATTAGATGATGCTATTCAGCTTATTAGAAATGGTGCAGATAAAATAGTCATAAATAGTCTTATAAGTGAAAATAAAAAAGAAGTTAAAAAAATTATTGATACCTTAGGTTCTTCATCAGTTGTTGGTTCAATACAATTTTTTAAAAGAAATGGTAAGTTTGTCTCTTTAAAAAAAATGGCAAGAGAATTAGTTTCTGATAACTTAAAAGACACTCTAAAAATATATTCAAATTTAGGAATTGGTGAATTATTGTTAAATGATGTTTCAAGAGATGGAACAATGCTAGGTTTGTCAAATGAAATTTTAGATGAGCTAAAAAACTATAAAAACTCATTTCCAATATTATTGAGTGGGGGCTTTAGTGATGTTCAGGATCTTAAAATTTTTAAAAATAAAGTTTCTGGAATTGTAATTTCAAGTGCTCTTTTTAAGAATAAAATTAAAATAAAAAAATTAAAATATTTCCTCAGTAAAAATAGCAGTTATTTATGAAGAGAAAAATTAGCTTATCTTTAGCAGTTCCAAACACCTTAAATAAGAAATTCAAATTGATACAAAAAGATTTAAAAAAAACAATAGGTATAAAAAATTATATGATTAATAACCCTTCTTTGCATATAAATATCTTATCTGGTGAATTACATGATAGGGAGCTTAGGAAATTATATAGTATAAAATTTAATCAAAATATTTCTAAAAGTGTTGATTTTATGGGATTTGGAATATTTTTAAACTTTAAGAATAACAATGTTTTATATTCAAGATTTTCTAATACGAGTTTAATCTATAGTATACGCACTCTTTTACTGAAGAAAATATATAAAAAATTTGATTTAGTTGATGACACTGCAAGTAAAAAATTGTGGATACCAAAAGCGACACTAGCTATGAGAGACTTTCCCGTTTCAAAAATAAATAAAGTTGCAAAAATTATATCTAAATATAATTTTGATAAAAAAAAATATAAGTCAAATTATATTTTTATAATCGATTATACTGTTAAAGAAAAAATAATTAAAAAAATAAAAATTTAATGCTAAAAAAAAATAAAAAAAATTTAGAGAGACAGCTTTCATCACTACCAAAAAAAATTCAGTTTTGCTCTGTTTGTGTGACCTCAAATCAAAGACCAAGAATAATATTTAAAAATGGTATTTGCAGTGCATGTGACTATCACAAGAATTTAAAACCTAAGATTAATTGGAAAAAAAGAGAAAAAGAACTCAAAAATCTTTTAAATAAACATAGATCTAAAAATGGGGATTGGGATGTCCTAGTTCCTGTGAGTGGTGGTAGAGACTCAAGTTTTGTCGCACATCAACTAAAAGAAAAATACAAAATGCACCCTCTTTGTATAACTTTTTCTCCTTTTAAGTATACAAATATTGGATTTCAAAATTTTGAAAATTTTAGTGAGAGTGGTTTTAATGTGTTAAGTTTTTCTCCCAATGGAAAAATTTATAAAACATTATCAAGAATAGCATTCGAAGAGCTGGGTGATAATTTTACTCCTTTCGTATTTGGACAAATGGGCTATGTTCAACATATTGCTAATAAATTTAATGTTAAATTAGTTTTTTATGGAGAGCTTGCTGAATTAGAATATGGTGGTAACCCAAAAGAGGTAAAAAAGGGAGTAGTTGCCCGTAAAAAGATGGAGAAACATTATTTTAAAGGTTCTAATGTTAATGAATTAATAAAACATGGTTTAAAAAATTATCCAAAGTTATTAAAAAAAAATGATTTTAGTAAATCAGACATTAATATGTTTGAGTTACCAAAAACCTTAAAAGGTAAAAATAACTGGTATTCGCACTATTATTACTGGAAACCTCAATATAATTATTATTATACATTTAAAAATAATCAATTTAGACCAAAATTTTTAAGAAGTGTTGGGACATATACTAAATGCAATAGTCTAGATGATAAACTAGATTGGCTTCATTATTATATGATGTATATTAAATTAGGTATTGGAAGAGCAACATCGGATGCCTCAAGAGATATACGAGAAGGACTAATCACAAGACAAGAGGGTTGTAATTTAGTTAAACAATTTGATCACGAAATATTAGATGATAATGTTGACTATGCCTGCAATTATCTCGGTATAAACAAAAAAAAATTTGAGGAAATAGTTGATAGTTTTAGATCTAATCACTTATGGACAAAAAAAAATGGTAAATACAGACTTAGACACACTGTCAATAAAGATGGTGTAGATGACTAAGATAAGAAATATTTATTTTTTTTCAGTTGGTAGATCGGATTTTTATATAGCTAAAAACTTATTAGATAAAATTGTTTCAAAATCAAAAATTAAAATAAATATTGTTTTAACAGGAATGCATTTTGCTAAGGTATTTGGTAGTACAAAAAAAGACATTAAAAAAAATAAGAAAATAAAATATCATTATCTACCTATAAGTTATAAAAAAAATAAATTTAATTCGACTGATATTTTAAAAGTTTCATCAAATATAATTTTACAATTCATTAAATTTATAAAAAAAAATAAGCCTGAAATAATAATTTTGCTTGGTGATAGATATGAAACTTTATTAATAGCATATTGTGCAACAATTCAAAAAATACCAATAATGCATTTCCATGGAGGTGAATTAAGTTTTGGTTCATATGATGAACAATTTAGGCATTCAATAACAAAAATGTCTTATTGGCATTTTGTAGCAACAAAAAAATCCCAAAATAGAGTTAATCAATTGGGTGAACATAAAAATAGGATTTTTCATATTGGAAGTTTAGTCAATGATAATCTTAAATTAACACAAAAAATACCCAAACAAGAAATAGTTGAGAGTATTAATTTTGAATTTAAAAATAAACTAGTAATTTTAACTTATCATCCAACTACTTTAAAATATCATAAAGATAGACAAATTATTAAAAATATAATTAAATTTTTAGAAAAAAAAAAATACTATACGATTATTAGTTCACCTAATGCTGATACCAATGGACTTCAAGTAAAAAAATACTTATTAAAATTTATATCTAAAAATAAAAATTTCTGTTTTATAAATAATCTTGGATCTGAAAAATACTACTCCATAATTAAATATGCAGATTTTGTAATAGGAAATTCATCAAGTGGAATTCTTGAGGCCCCATTAATTGGAACTCCAACTATTAATGTTGGATCAAGACAAATGGGAAGAGAGAGGGCATCCTCAGTCTTTGACTGTACAGGAAGTTTAGATTCCTTAGAAAAATGTCACAATAAGATTATTAATTTTAATAAAAAAAAAACAAAATTAAAAGCTAGCCCTTATTACAAAAAAAATCCTATTGATAGTACATTAAAGATTATAAAAAAGTTGAGAATACCAACAAATAGCCTTAAAAAATTTTATAACCACGAGCATTAAAAAATGATTTTTGAAGAAAAAAAAATAAAAGAAGACATATATTCAAAATCTTTTGAGATTACAATTGATGATCTAAAATTTGGCGTCAATAGTTTTGAAGATTTTTTTATAATTAAAAAGGGTGATGAACAATTTATGGTGTTTGATAGAATTTGTGACCATAATGGAGGTAAATTAATATCTAAAAATAATACAAATGAAATTATTTGCCCACTACATGGTTGGAAACTCAATGCACTAGATGGTAATTATTTAAATGCAAAAGTTAAAAAAAAAGAAATTGAATATAAAATAAATCAAAAAAAAATTAAGTTTAACTTAAATGAAAAAAAACCAAAATTTACTAAATTTGATGACATAATTGAAATCGAAATTTTCTTTCTCAATCATTCTTGCCTAGTTTTCAAAACAAAAAAATTTAGTTTTGCTATTGATCCTTGGATTTTTGGACCTGCTTTTTTAGGTGGCTGGTGGCTTAAAAAAAATTCACCATCAAATTCTTTCAAACTTCTAGATGATTGTGATTTTATATTCATAAGCCATAATCATCCTGATCATCTTCATGATTTAACCTTAAGTAAAATTAGATCTGATATGAAATACTTTGTCTCAAATTTTAAATCTTCATCAACATTAAAATATTTAGACTCATTAGGAAAAAAGAATATTGAAAATTTAGATTTTGGATCTGAATATATTAATAAAAATTTCAAATTCGTGATTTCACCAATGAAAAGTGGAGATTTTAGGGATGATAGTGGAATTTATTTTAGTATAGGTAACTTTAAAGCAATCATCGCAGTTGACACGAATTCTATTAATTTTTTAGCATTACCAGATAATATTTCTTTTTTAGCTTCTTCTTTTGCTGGAGGGGCATCGGGCTATCCTATTTGTTTTGATAATTATAATAATGAAGAAAAAAAAAATATTATATCAAGAAATAACAATGCATTATTTGCTAGAAATAATAAATTAATATCATTAAGTAAACCAAAATTTTATATGCCTTATGCTAGTTTTTTCTCAGAAAATGCAAAAAGAGATATAGAAATTAAAAAAATGAATAATAAAATTTCAATTAAAAAATATGAGGACTTTTTCAAAAATCAGAAATTAGAAATACTAAATGTTGATAATTTTCAAAACTATCACTTTAAAGGTGAACAATTAATAAAAAAATCTAAAAATAAACACAAATTAAATGATATTGAAATCGAGTCTTTTATTGAGGATCAAAAAAAATTTTACAACAAAATATCGGAGGATAAGATTTCAAACTATTTTTTAAATAGTAAATTTAATTCAGATATTATTTTATTTATTGATCTTTCTAATGATAGTTTCGATCAAGTAATTAATTCATTTTATGTAGACTTTTCAAAAAGTAATATAGATATAGAATTTTCAAATATATCTTCAAAAACTAAATATCACATATCAAAAGATAAAAAATTAACTAAAAATTTAATTTATATGTCTGTTAGATCAGATGCATTTTCAAATGTTATTGAAAATATGTTGCCCTGGGAGGATATGTTAATTGGTTTTCAGTTAAGAATTCAGCGTTATCCAGATGTGTATAATTCAGATTTTTGGTATCATTTTACAAATATTTATGTTAAATCAAGCAGATATAGTTCAATCAAACAATGCAATCATTGTGATAATGTTCTACAAAAGTTAGATCAATTTTATATGGAGAAATTATAAATAATGTCATTAATTACTAACCTAGACCAGTTTGAAGCACTTTTTAATAGAAATTTAAGAGGGATGGTTAAGGATGACAAATCAAAAAATGAGAGAATTAGAAAATTTTATGAACTTATTGTTTTAAAAAAAAATGCCTCGCCATTTGCTTTAACTAGTAAAGAAACACTTAGAAGGGTTTCTGTTGTCTTAACAACTAAATGTAATCTAAAATGTGTATGGTGCCACAGAGAAGAAATACATGTGAAGGAATCTGGTTATCTTGAAAAAAATATTGAGATTGAAAAACTAAAAAAACTTTTACCAAAACTTAAAGGGTTTCATGTGTTATCTTGGGGAGGCCTAGGAGAGCCAATGCTTAATAAAAACTTTTATGAAGCAACAAAATTAGCTAGAAAATATATTCCAATTGTAAAAACAGTTTGTAATGGAACGACCTTGGTTGAAAAAAATATTCAAAAGCTTAAAGATTGTAAACTTAATTATATTGAAGTAAGCATAGATGGATTTAATGAAGAAGCAAACTTAAGACTAAGGGGAGCACATGATGCAGTTATAATAAAGAATATAAAGAATTTGTCCGATCAAACAAATATACCTATTCAAATTAATACAGTTGTTTCGGAAGAAAACTACGACTCTCTTTTTAGTGCAATATATAAATTAAAAGATGTAAAAAATATTGTTGCAATGCATACGATACCTTTATTTATGACAAAACATATGCAAAAATTAGGTATTAATCCTTTAGAACAATCAAAATATGAGAATTTACTAAAAAGTTGGAAAAAAGATATCCAAAAATTAAATTTAAATTTTGAACTTTCTCCAAACTTAGACCAAGTAAACTTTGATCCTGTGAATTTTATGAAAAAAGAGCATAATATATGCTTCTCTCCATTTGAAGATCCATCTATTAATGTTGATGGACATATTGCCCCCTGTTCTAGACTTCAACACATCAGTTTAGGTAATGTTTTTGATGATGGTTTTGAAAAAGCTTGGAACAGTGAAAAAATGGTAAATTTCAGGCAAGAACAATTAAAAGGAAATTATGGGGATTTATGCCAAAGGGAATGCAATATGAAAGTTACATGCAAAAAATCTCTTGAAGAAAGAACAAAAATTCATAAAGAAATTCATCATTCGATATCAGGGTAAATAGATGAGAGTTTTAGTTACCGGATCAGAGGGTTTTATTGGTTCAGACATAGTTGAAAAACTTTTAAAAAAAAAATTTAAAGTTTTAGCTTTAGTTCAATATAATTCATTTAGCAATATTAGCTGGCTAAAAGGTATATCACACAAAAATTTAAAAATTATTTTTGGAGACGTTAGAGATGAAACTTTTTTAGAAAAAATAACAAAAAAAATAGATATTGTTATTAATTTAGCAGCATTAATATCTATTCCTTATTCTTATAGGTCAATATCCTCATATATTGATACCAATATAATTGGGGCAAGCAATATATGTAAAGCAGGTTTAAAAAATAAAATAAAAAAAATAATTCAAGTTTCTAGTAGCGAAGTTTATGGTAGTGCACAATATACACCGATCGACGAAAAACATCCTTTACAACCACAATCACCGTATAGCGCATCTAAAATAGGCGCAGATACAATTGCTCTCAGTTATTATTATTCTTTTGGATTAAATGTAACAATTGCTAGACCTTTTAATACTTTTGGTCCAAGACAATCATTGAGAGCAATAATACCCACAATTTTTTATCAAATATTAAATAACAAAAAAAAAATTAAACTAGGATTATTGACCACTAAAAGAGATTTTAATTATGTTTCTAATACAACTGATGGAATTATATCATTAATCAAAAGTAATAGAACGGCAGGTGAAGTATTTAATATAGGCTATGGTAAAAATATTTCAATATTTGAATTGACAAAATTAATTAAAAAAATAAGCAAAAAAGATTTTGAAATAGTTGTTGATAAAAAAAAAATGAGACCTAGTAAATCTGAGGTAAAGGAATTATTGTGTGATTTTAAAAAAATTAAAAAATTAAATAATTTCAAACCTAAAATAAATTTAGAGGAAGGTTTAAATCAAACTTATGAATGGTTTAAAAAAAATATCCATAAATATAACGATTTGATTGAACAAAAATATTTTTGATGATCGTTGCTGAAATAGGTCTTAATCATCTTGGTAAAGAAAGACTGCTTAAAAAATATATTTTTTTTTTGAATAAATCTAAAGTTGATGCTGTCACTATTCAGATTATTAAAAAAGATTTTTTTATTAAAAATAA
>MDTB01131190.1_pt1 | contig 11068 bp, 14 predicted proteins | sample 811161 | NCBI WGS metagenome assembly MDTB01 (sample SAMN05326650, study PRJNA326480) | marine metagenome | isolation source: seawater | place: Mediterranean Sea | collected 2009
CTACATTCTTCAGTAAGGATGACACTCGGGAGCCAACTGCTACCCCATTCGCCTTTTTCCTTAACATGAAAATCCTCCTAAGGATTTCTGTGAATAACTTTTCAGGGCCAATTGCAACCTGAGGTCATTCGTTTTTTATTAGAACCGTGCTGTCTCGAGATACTTTTTGTAATGATCGTTCTTACGAAGACCACTCACTTGACGAATCTCACTTTCAGGGCTTGCTAACGCCTGTGTCCCCGCCGCTGCAGCGACTGCTGCAACTGGCAACCCAGTAGTAACAAGCTTTAAAAAGCCACGGCGCTCTGCCTGGTTTATTTTCTGTTCACTCATGAACATCTCCTTTACTGTGCTTTCACACTTTTCGCCTTTCGGCCTACTCGATCCGGAAGGATTCTTGCTCAATCTCCATCAATAGAAGGCCTAGAGAGCCGACTGGAGCATAGAGCACAGCACTTTCCGCTTTTTCGAGATCGCTGAAACAATGCGCCGCCCATGGAGCGATGTGCGCATTGAAAAATTCTTTTTGTGTCTGCAGTGACATTACCTGTCCGAAATTACCTGTAATCATGCCGGCCATCATTTCGCACAATGACCCGAGATGATCTTCCGGCTCAGGAATTCCTTCTTTACGCTGAATACCGTGACTTCGCATGCTGTTACGAAGATCAGCGAGCGGTTTTTCGTGCAAAAAACCCGTGAGATAATAACTGGCATACGGCAGTATCTCTCCGCGCCCCATCCCTATGAACAACACGTTAAATTCCCGCTCAACGTTAGCGGGGTTCATTGATTTAGCGATCTGGGCAAGAGCATTTACGGCCGAGCCGACGTCGCCGTCATCGCCTTGTAAATGGCTCAGTTGATCGAGAGTGATTTGGCTCGGCACTGCTAGTAACAAATTGCCGATTAAAGAATATAGTTCTGCCCGGACCCGATCTTCAGGCGATACGGGCTGAGAACTGATTTCGATCGTTGCTTCCACGGTCATTTATCACTCAATTCCTGTCTGAGCGGCTCGTACAGAGCGTTATTGTTACTTAACAAGCAATGTTACCTTTATGAATTTAAGAGGCAAGCGTTTTAATTAAAAAAACCTGATATTTCAATCATTTGCAAATGAGATTCATTTGCATTTGTAGTTTGCTTTTTCAAGGCTCATCGAAGCGCATGCGTCTCGGACGAGGCGCAATCGTCACAGTTTCTTCTAACGCGTCTTCGTCCGTCAATTCCGGTTGGTTCTGCTCCGTGATCCTAGGGTCAGACGTATCAATGTCGTTGCCGGTCTCTTCTGCGTCGGCTTGCTTATCGTGCTCAATGCGCTCGTCGGTCTGGGCTGTGAATTCTGTGCCTGCCAGCTCATCAACTACCTCTTCGTCATCTGCTAACGATTCCAGCGCATCAAGAGCCTGCTCTGCGTAGCCTTTACCAACTTCGTAGATCGTTTGCAGGTTCTCAATCACCATCGCCGCGTCCGTGTAATCGTCGCAATACTCATCGAGCCCATCGATATTGGCCAGCACTGGGTTTGTTTTCCAAAAGGCACGCAACGCTCTCGCTCGTATACGCTCAGGCACTCGGCCATCCATAAATTTCTCGACAGTGTCACCAAGTTTTAACGTCTCAGGGTCTGGCAACTCTAAGATCGACAGAACTTCGTCGTCAGACTTTCCTTCAAACTCATCTTCCCCCTGTGCCTCCTCAGCACCATCTGCTTCAGCGGCCGGTGGATTGTCACCCTCGCCTTTGAGCTTGCGATCCGACCACCGCGATAAGAAGCCCTTATCTTCAGTCAATGCTTTTTCCTCTTACGCAAAGACCCTGGCGAGAGATAGACATCGCTCACCTGACTAATCCGCGGATCTCCAATCCCGTCATCGACCTGCTCGATGCTGAGCCGATCTCTTTTGCGTTTCTTGAACGGTTCTTCTTTAAAATGATGGTCAACAAACTGCTGAGCCCAACTAACAATTACTGGTGGGATTGGAACGGGCTCAACCAAACTAAACCCGCTGTCCAACAAGTCTTGCGCTTCGTAAGGAGACAAGGTCACGTCTGTCACATGCCAACCCCCCGGTGACTCGCCCACTTCGTCCTCGTCCATGATCACGAAAGCAGACGGCACGTCCATCGAAAGTGCCACTCGGTAGGCTTCAACATCTGATCGGTAAAGACATAAGTCCAGTGTTCTCGCGTGATAGAGGGTGGCGGAATCTTCGGTCCGTAACTCAACCCAGTGAGCGATCTCTGCCCCCGGCAGTAAGCCGCATGGTTTCCATATTTCAGTGGCCCACCGCGTGACCCCTGGGTGCTTGGCAACAACAATCCCCACGGGCATTGATATTGTCCGGGCTGCAAATAGGTCAGATTGGTCTAGCGAAGTTTTGTTGTGAGTCACAGTTTTTTTTCCGAAGGTCTTCTATTTAGCGTTTTCGCCCCTAACTCGGGTAGTCTATGGTGCTAACGCCGGAAAAAAAAAGTTAAATTTCACCTGCTTGCGAATGATATCCATTTGCATTTATGTAAAAGACGGCGAAATGAGTCTGAGAGAAAAAGTGGCCAAATTATGAAAAATGACAAGACTTTGATCCTATGCAGCTGTGACAGTAGTATCACTTACGCTCCAGAGGCATTTAAATCTCAAGGCTTCGATAATGTTGTTTGCACTGACCAGCTCTGTGGGAGTGATCTTGATGTTGCAGTCGCGGCCTTAACGGAGCGGGACCAGGTTGTTTTCGCTTGCGAACAGCAAGCCCAAGTCTTCGAGCAATTAGCCGAAGAATTGCGCTCTGAACAGGCACTGAAAGCATCTCTTGATCTGATCGATCTCCGGGACCGCGCAGGATGGACCGGAGAAAACGAAAAAACGGCTTGGGTGCAAGCAAAACAGCTGGCTCTTCTCGCCGACGCAGCGCTCGACCGCCCTGGAACAAAAATCCGAGAGATATCCTCGGCCGGTACATGCTTAATTATTGGTAAAGATGAGTCGGTGCTGCCGTTCGCAGAGACGCTCGGACAAGAGCTCGCAGTTACCTGCGTAATTCAGGTCCCACCAAAACGCGTTACCCCCTCTTCAAGCTATGACTTAGCCGTGGGACAAATCCACTTTGTGTCTGGCGGACTCGGTGCGTTCGACGTGACTTTTGAACACTTCTCAACACTGGTAGCAACAGGGCGCGGTGCGACCCAGTTCACGACACCCAAAGACCAAGCCAACTCCACTTGCGACATAGTTATTGATCTTGTCTCCGACACATCAATATTAGCTGCGGAAGCGACACGTGATGGTTATCTTCGGGCCCCGAATGCGGACCCGTTAAAGTTGTCACTTATTGGTGCTCAGGCCAAAGCTTTAGTGGGTACCTTTGAGAAACCTCTCTATGTGAAATACGAGGGATCGATTTGCGCACACTCAAGATCGCAAAAAACTGGATGTACCAGATGTGTCGACACGTGCGGAGCACAAGCGATTCGGCCAAACGGAGACGGTATCTACGTCGATCCAGATATGTGTGGAGGCTGCGGAGGCTGTGCCTCCATGTGTCCCACTGGAGCAATCGTGTATGACGATCCGCCATTTGAATTTATGGTCACCCGATTAAAAACATTGGTCCAAACATTCGAACAACACGCGGAGATACCTCCGCGCGTGCTTTTTATCGACAGAACGTTTGGACGGGACCTCATCACTAAGGCCGCACGCTTCAGCCGGGGACTTCCGGGCGATGTCATTCCGTACGAGGTGGATAACGTTGAATTAATTGGCCATGCAGAAGTGCTGGCAGCTATAGGGGCCGGCGCGAGTGAGGCTCTGATCCTGAAGTCGCCGCAAACAGCCGAAACGGCAATCACGAATCAGATCGGGCTGGTCCATCGTTTATTGACACCAACCGAAATCGATCCATCTCGCGTCCGCATCCTCAACGTCAATGATTCTGAGACTCTAGAGGCTGCGCTTTATGTAACTCGCATGCCCCCGCTGGGACACGAAGAAATCGCATTGTTAGGTGGTCGTCGTGAGCTCGCAAAAAATGTCATGGCCGCTTTTGTTGATCACGACGGCGAGTCACCTCTCTCGATCCCACTTGAATTCGGAGACCCCTATGGCGTAATCGAAGTTGATAGCGATAAATGCACACTTTGTCTTGCTTGTGTATCGCAGTGCCCTACGGGTGCACTCAATGATCGTTCTGACCGACCAGAAATCAACATCGTCGAAAATGCCTGTGTCCAGTGCGGACTTTGCGCAAATACCTGCCCGGAACAAGCGATCGTATTAAAACCGCAAATGAGCTTCGGCAAGCAAACACTCGAACAATCATCGTTGCATGGAGAAGATCCTTTCGAGTGCATCGAATGTGGACGCCCGTTTGGAGTCAAATCAACGATTGAGCGAATTATCGAGAAGCTTGATGGTAAGCACTGGATGTATACCGACTCAGACAACACAAGACTTGTCAAAATGTGCGACGACTGCCGTGTCAACGCACAATATCACGACGAAAATGCACCCCTTCGCGGCCCAGACCGCCCACGCGTCCGAACCACTGATGATTATCTTGATAGCTAGGGATTAGCCTGAATAGGTTTACCCAAATCGAGCGGCGTTAAGGAGTGCACGAACGCGACGATATCGTTGATATCGCTCATCTTGAGATCAATTGGAGCGATCGTAATAAGGCTTCGATCCTTTTCAATGCCAGATCCCTCGACAGAGATTAGTGCTTTATGCGGAGACACGGCGTAAAAGGTGGCGAACCGAACGTACCAATCATCAAACGAGCGCATTGCATGAAAAGATGGCGAATTTCCTATACCCGCGTACTTGTCCGCTCGATCCACTTTGTGGCACCGCCTACAATGATTTATAGAAAGCTCACGTCCATTGTCAAGATCACCAACAATCACAACCTCGACAGGAGCAGCCTCAGCCGCCGCGACTGGAAAAGCAACTTGCGATCCCTCCTGCCGGAAATCAGAAATTGTGGCACGTCCGGGTTCACTCAAAAGCCAGTCCACGAAGGCAATATAATCAGAATCTTTAGCCAGCGAGGCGCTGGTACCGACATATACAACCACCCCGGATGCGAGTGTGAAGATCGCGGTCCCGACATCCGGTTCTTCTGTCAAGAATTGAATATCACCAGAGGTCTGAACCCGATCAAATCGGACCCGCGTCTTCAGGGAGAATCTCGGCAGGATGTATTGCACCAAATCAGCGGGGACAGCCTTTTGGTGGGACAAACTGAGCGCAAGCGCAGTGGTCGGAGCAATCAGAAAAGAGCTGACCCAAGCCACAACACAAAGTTTTATTGTTTTTCTAATCAATTGACACCACCTCGTAACTTTGAGACAAGCCAACATAATAATGACATAGGAACATGCCATGAGCGAAGAGAACTTTAATTTATCGATGCGCAAGTTTTTGAAATCCGTCGGTGTGACATCACAGCAGAAAATCGAGGAAGCGGTCCGTGGGCTAGAATCAGATTCTGGTCGAGAAAGCATTAATGTCACCGTAACTCTGCATTGCAACGAAGTGGGCCTAAACCACGAAGTCACGGGCAAAATTGAGCTCCCCTAACTCCACGATAGGATATTGTAGTGAGTAATCCCGAATTTAAAGATGCAGGAGTCATCGCAACTGATGGCGGTGGAAAAGCCCCAAAGAAGGAAGCGCCACCACCTCTAGAGGTAAAAGGCGTTAACCATATTGTGGCCGTGGCTTCGGGCAAAGGCGGCGTTGGTAAATCTACCGTCTCTGCGAATCTGGCTGTTGCGCTTGCAATGCGCGGCTTGAAGGTTGGGTTACTTGACGCAGACGTCTACGGTCCAAGTCAACCACGAATGCTCGGCGTCAGCGGCCGACCCTCAAGTCCTGATGGGCAAACGATACTACCATTACGAAATCATGGCGTAACTGTCATGTCGTTGGGACTGATGATGCCTGATGATGAAGCATTAATCTGGCGTGGCCCGATGTTAATGGGTGCGCTACAGCAAATGCTGGGTCAGGTGCAATGGGGACAGCTGGATGTATTGTTAGTCGATTTGCCGCCGGGAACCGGGGATGTGCAAATGACGTTGAGCCAAAAGGTCAGCGTGACAGGTGCTGTAATTGTCTCGACACCCCAGGATATTGCACTAATGGATGCCAAAAAAGGGATCGACATGTTCAAACGTATGAACGTGCCACTCCTCGGATTTGTAGAAAACATGGCATCATTTGTGTGCGACAGTTGCGGAAAAGAGCATCATCCGTTCGGTCGCGGCGGTGCGAAAGCGGAAGCCGAAAAACAAGAAATCCCTTTCCTAGGAGAAATACCTCTCGACCTTAATATACGCGTTGCGTCTGATGGCGGAGTTCCGATGGTGGTCTCTAAGCCATCGAGCCCACAAGCCAAAGCTTTTCTTGATATCGCTGACCAACTGATCGCAAGTGAGGTGTTGCTGTGATCTACGATGAATTAGTCACAGATCCAACCTTCCCACCACTTCTTACCGGCGAAAAATTAGCCAAGGACATTGACCCTTTTATCAAGGCGGTTAGCGCTTCTATGATCGGCTGTGATCCCGGTATCGTTTTTTATGCAGAGGATCCCAGCACCCTCAAAGCAGCCATCACCCTTGCCCCAGAGGTCCCGCTGAAAAACAGCCTATCGGTAGCTCACGCCCTGATGCTCTCAGCCGCCGATAGCCTGGGGGCTCTGGGCCCACCAGAGCTTGCTGTCCACTTCGTGTGGCCCTCTCAATTCAAGATCAACGCGGCGCGATGTGGTGAGCTACAATTTAAGGCATCAACTACTGACCCGGAAACAATCCCCGACTGGATCGTTGTCGGGATATCAATTCCGTTTGTTAGACCCGAATCGGTTGAACCTGGCTCGGATCCGTCACGGACATGGCTACACGAGGAAGGTTGTATTGAGTTGACCATTCCGCAGGTCATCGAAAGTTGGTCAAGACACTCTCTAGTCTGGCTAAATTCGTTTGAAGATGCTGGGTATCAGGCTATCCAAGACCACTGGCGTGCAAAATGTGACTCAATCGGATCGGATGTAACCCACCCCGCTGAAGGTACGTTCGTGGGTACTGATGGACGAGGAAGTCTCTTGCTCAAGCGTGACGGCATGACAAGCGTTCACCACTTGATCGACGAGATGACGCCATGAAACTCGCACGCACCATTCGGCTCGACGAGTCAGACGACAATGTTTTCGAAAGACCTGCAGATGCTGGGGAGTGGGCCATCAGTGGTGGATTTGAATTCTCAGACTGGAATGAAAAAAACCTGACTGGCAAGCCTCGCCAAGCCTTCTCGAACGGCTGGCTTTCGCTGGAATCATTTGGCAGGGCGACCTTCGTAGCGGTAGCTTCGATAACCGAAACTGAATATCAACTACTTATCGAAAAACTCGCACAACACTTCGTCGACCATTACGGCGCGCCCAACCTTGAAGCCGCTTTACCTATCGCTAAGGATGAAGTCGACCACATGCAAGGCATGTGTGAAGATCATGACGACAACACACTCTTAATGGTAAGCCGAAGTCTAGGTGACTCCGGTGTCCACGAATCATTCAGGTACAACAACCCGCAGAGCGCGTCACTAGATGCGTTTGCGGTTCACGGATCGGTCGACTGAGACGGCCTCAGAAATTCTGCATAGGGGATATACCGGACCACTGACCCAGGTTCGATCATCTCCTCTTCAAAACCGATCTCAACCAAACCGTCAGACCAACTAACACTCGAAATTCTGCCTGACCCTTCAGAAGGAAAGACCTCCACGCGACCACGCTCGTTTAGTCGGGCACGGAGATATTCTGACCGACCGCGACGTTTCTTTTTGGTGAAATCCGAAACTACCTCGTATCCACGTGGCTCTCTCCAAACCCCACCCGCAAGAACCTCCATCGCAGGTCTACCAAAAACCATGGTGCATACCCAGGCTGCCACGGGATTTCCTGGCAGACCAACCACAGCAGTTTCGTTCCAAACACCTAAAGCGAGTGGGCGACCAGGCTTAAGAGCAATACGCCAACTCGTTAACTGCCCTTCAGCCTTTAAGATGGCCGAAATATGATCCTCGTCACCCGCAGACGCACCACCTGAGGTAATGATCAAGTCACACGCTTCCGCCCCCTTGTTGAGTGCTTCGCGAACAGTATCGCGTGAATCCTCAACCAGACCAAGATCCACGGCCTCAAATCCGAGCTCTCTAACCATCGATAACAGCATCAGACGATTGGCGTCGTAGATCTGCCAGTACTCCGCTGACTGCCCAGGCAACCGTAATTCATCACCTGTCGATAAAACTCCAACTCGCAATCGAGAATACACATCGACTTGATCGACCCCCGCGGATGCCAACAGCGATAAATCTGTTGATGTCAGTCGTCGGCCGGCCTTGAAAATTGACGTACCAATAATGACATCTTCGCCGGCCTCACGAGTATTTGACCACTGTTTCAGGGGGCCATTGAAGGCGATTCGATCAGACTCAATTGTGCAGTCTTCCTCAAGAACGACCGTGTCCACTCCATCAGGGAGAATCGCACCCGTTAGGATTCGTACAGCTTGCCCAGATTGCACGCGATCGGGAAAAGGTACACCTGCTGCCGCCCGACCGTCGCAAAGTTTCATGACCTGTGGACCCTCTGGGATGGGGCCTGCAAAACCAAAACCGTCAACCGCCGAGTTTGAGCCGGATGGATTTGAGCGAATCGCATCCACGTTACTCGATAAAATACGATCAAACCCGTCCTCAACTGGGACACAGATACCGGAAGACACAACAGCGGATAAGGCTTTTTTCAACAATGCCTTCGCTTCATTAACAGGCGTCCAGTCGACACCCGGAGGTAGAGCAAAACAATCATTTCGAAGTGGTGGAGGCTTAATTTCACACATGAAGATGATCCCAAATGAAATCTGCGATGACTATTGTATCGTTAAGATTAAAAACTGGGATATCTAGGTTTGGAATCTCATAGTCGGCGGCTACTGCGAGAATCATTTCATCCGAATTAGCCAAAAGATCAACCCGTCGCTCCTCCCGCTGGACTTCCAACTTTGGAATCGGCGTTCTTTTAAAGCCCTCGACTAGCACCAGATCACAGGGGGACATCCGTGCGAGCAAGTCTTCAAGCTCAAACTCTGACCTCTCTCGATATTCATGCATCAAAGCAAATCGAGAGCCTCCTGCCAGCATCACCTCCTGCGCGCCCGCAGCACGATGGCGGTAGCTGTCAGTGCCCGGACGATCAACATCCACATTGTGGTGCGTGTGCTTAACCATCGATACCTTTAGGCCGCGATTTGTAAACTCTTTGATAAGTCGCTCCGTCAATGTCGTTTTACCTGAGTTTTTCCAACCAACCACTCCAAAAACTTGTGTATTCAAAGATGTGCTCCTTCTTGAGCAATCACTAATTCATCCGGTGTATTAACGTTAAAAAATGGATCTAACGCACCCTGTTCATGCTCGAATCGAACATCAGCGCCACCAACGGCATCGGTCCACATTACAATTTTGCGGATTCCGTCCGTTAATGCATCACGCAAGTTCTGTTCGAGTGACACGTGCCATACTCCAAATGTTGGGTGGCGCATCCACTTAGATCTCTCAAAATCGAAACTTGATGCCAAGACCACGGGGGCATTGTATTCATTCGCAGCGGCTCTTGCCCTGAAGACGAAATCTTTGGGGAAAAATGGCGTATCTGCCGCTACCGAAGCAATCCACTCGAACCCGTTCTCTCGCGCATACTCAAGCCCAGCGAGAACGCCAGCGAGTGGACCGAGATGTCCACTCATCGAGTCAGGAACGCACGGTAACGTGTAGTTCGAAAAGCGAGCCGGATCGCCATTCACATTAATTATCATTACATCGACTTGAGATGAAAGACGGTTCAGAACCTCATCCAATATTGTCCGATGACCAAGCGATAGTAGTCCCTTATCGGTTCCTCCCATTCGCGTTGCTAATCCACCGGCAAGGACAACCCCCAACGCACTCTCACCCATCAGAGGCACTCTTCCGACGGTACTTTTTATCTTCCTCTGGGACAGAGTCAGGATCGGTGTCGTAAACCAATCGATCCTCACCACTCAAGCACACAAATCTGCGACCCCGCATGCGCCCAATCAAAGTCAAGCCGACTTGCTTGGCAATGTCGACCCCCCAGGCCGTAAATCCTGAACGGCTAACAAGCGCCGGGATTCCCATCAATGCGGTTTTTATAACCATTTCTGATGTCAGCCGACCGGTGGTATACAAAATTTTATTTTCAGGTGTCACGCTCTCGAGATGCATCCAGCCAGATATTTTGTCGACGGCGTTATGGCGCCCGACGTCCTCCATATACACCAGCGGTTGATCGCTCTCACACAAAACGGTCCCATGAATCGCACCCGTCTCCAAATACAAACTCGGGGTCCGGTTGATCAGGCTAGACAAACGATAAATCCAAGAGGTGTGTAACGGCGTAGAGGCTAACTCAACCTGATCCAACCCCTCCATCATGTCACCAAAGACAGTACCCACAGCACAACCCGACGTTCGTGTCTTCTTACTTAGCTTTTCCTCATAGTTAGACTCATGCTCAGTCCTAACTATCACCACGTCGAGTTCGGCGTCATGCTCGACTAGTTCAATAACATCATCCGCTTTCAACATTCCCTGATTTTTCAAAAAGCCAACCGCAAGGTACTCAGGATAGTCGCCGATCGTCATAGCCGTTACAATTTCCTGCGCATTAAGATAAATCGTCAGAGGACGCTCTTCGATCACCCACGTCTCTATGGGTGTACCATATTGATCCACTCCCGCGATCCCTCGCGAAAGTCTCGGATCCGCTGGGTTAGGCTGAATTTTATAGAAACTAGTGTTATCTAACGTCGGCATAGGGACTCATCTTTATAAACGCTGAGGTTGGGGTTTATCCTACTGCACTTCAAGCCATTCAGTGGAAAAACTCGAGCCAATCGGATAACCCATGAAATTTCCCACCAAAACCCTCGCCATCGCAAACTTATATGCGCTACTGAGTGCAATCAACGCGTC
>MDTB01172360.1_pt1 | contig 11068 bp, 3 predicted proteins | sample 811161 | NCBI WGS metagenome assembly MDTB01 (sample SAMN05326650, study PRJNA326480) | marine metagenome | isolation source: seawater | place: Mediterranean Sea | collected 2009
CTCTTGTAAGCCCAATTATTACGGTAAAAACTCCGCTGGATGTTAAAATTGGGGATAATTTCGTAGGGTTGGCATGTGACACAGACAGTGATGCTGATTGTACCAACGGTGGTATTGCTACTAAAAAATTGGTGGCTGGTATGTATGACCTTCGAATGTATGTTATGGATATCGATGTGGCTTTCCCAGTTTCAGGCGCGATGTTTGAGTTTCAATCGCCGAATAAGTTTTTTAGTCAACAGAGTACTGGGGTGTCTAAATTATCGTTGTTTTTGGATAAAGATAGCGACGGCTTACTGGACTCTGGCGATGTCTTTTTAGGGGCTACTGAAACGTTTCTTAATTCTGGTCAAACAGCTCAAATTGCAAACATATCGCTTCCTCAGGGACAAAATCAAAAATTATTATTGATTTTTGATTTGGGGCAACGGATTGCTATGAGTGAAAGCACTGGGACGCTCAGTGATCAATTGTCCATTCAATTATCGAATGTTACGGTTTCAAGTAATGTTGCTGCTGCTTTATTACCAAATCCGATTACTCCCTACACGTATGATATTGATGAGCATAAATTGGAAGTGAATAGTTTGAAAACGGGCATTTCTGATGACAATGTCATTACTCAATCGTCAGTTTTCGATGTTACTGCAGTTGTGAAAGCCAATACTACCGATGCTAAACTGACTCAAATTGGCTCATCCGGGGTCCCAAATTCTATTCCTCGGTTTTATCTGGATGGTGTTTCTGGTAAAAATAGGTCATACGAGTTTACTCAAACATTTGATTCAGCTAAAAGCAATACCGGTCTTTTTGATGTTTTGGCACTGAATGATGAAAAGAAAATTGTGTACACTGTGTCTGCACAAAATATCACCTCAGAGGGAAATTACTTAATTGATTTTGATGTTTATTACCGTATGAATAACACAATCACTTGGTTGGACAGCCCAATTCGTTTAACTCGGTCTAAGGGTGCTGGGACTGATTATAAATCTGCCGCGGATTTGTCTGGTGAAAGTGCGGCTAATTTTGATAAGATTACGCCATCCATGACGTCAACAAATGAAGTGTATTCTTGGTCATTGCCGTCTTATATTTCGTCGGTTAATGTGCAAGTGAACAATAAGTTTGTTGGTTTTTATAATTATCAATCCGTTCCACAGAAGTCTCAAATGAAAATTACATTTATTAATGATGGTCAAAATATTGATTCTAGCTCTATCGCATTATCGTTAAATGGTACGCCTGTAAAAAAAGAATCGGAAGTGACCACTGGTTCTGATGACGTTTATTATGAATATGATATATTAACTGGTGAAATACTTCTAAGTTCACTTGGATCAACGAGTGGTACATTAACCATTTCAGCGAATGATGATTTCGGCCAACCGTATCCTTCAGCGCCACTTATTTTTTACACAAGTGAGACGTTGGAGATTCAGAAATTTTTAGTTTACCCCAATCCATTTTCTCCAACCATTACAACCTCTGGCCTAACGTTCGGTTTTTCGTTGACTCAAGCTGCAACTGTGACTATTAAGGTGTATGACGCTATGGGGCGTGAAATTTCTCAATTACCAGAAAAATCATTTCAAATGGGGTATAATACCGTTGCCTGGACATCGATTATTGCGTCATCATCCAAATACATGCCCTCTGGCACCTACTATTTAAAATTAACAGCAACGGGTGCTGATGGGGCGCGTCGAGTTGCTACGACGAAGTTGGCGGTGTATTGATGAAGCGTTTCTTAGTTTTATTATTGTTCTGCAGCTTTCACCTCACTGCCGTTGAGCAAATGCCTGCCGTAAATATTCAGACGTCAATGTCTTCAGCGGATATTGCATCTTTTGGACGAGTAACACCCTATAAAACACAGTCGATAGGTAACGTGTTAATTAATCCTGCGTCTTTGGGTGGTATTTCATTTAACCAAATGACAATTTCTAATTATCAGTTATCCGCTCAATTTGATTACCGTCATGTCTCCATTGCGGTTCCCTACAATGGGTTTGTTTATGGGATTACGTATGGTACAAATGTTACTCCAGGGTTTATTGAAACAACCAAGCTCAATAATGTGATATACGACATAGGTTCATTTTCATCTGGTTTTGATGTTCTTCATTTTTCTGTGGGACAAAAGATTAATGAATCCTTCTTTTTTATTGATCATTTTAATTATGGGTTTGGGTTCAGTTTACTTAATCAGGTCATTGGAACTTCTCGTCGTTCACCTGCCTATGGGCTTGATGTTGGGTTGATTGCCACCATGTATTTTGAAGACTCGTGGCTAAATCGTGTGGATACCGGTTTTTCGATTATTAATGCAATTTCAACTTCGTTACCAGCATGGACGTATAATTCAACGGTTGGTCAAAGTAATGCTCAGACCATTGAGCGCCAGCTATTTGCTGGTTCAAAATTTAGCCTGATTGATTATTCCACTGAAATTCATTCAGGTGTGTATGTCCAAGGGTTTAATATCAGGGATTTTATGCTCGGTGTTGATGTTGCCGTGGCTCGTGGACTTAATTTACGGTTTTCAACCACTTATGATGTTTTGCAAGCCCAAGAATTTATATTTAACTTTGGCTCAGGTCTAATATTAGAGCGTGTTGCCGGTGTTGGGAGTAGTATTTATGATATGTCAGTTGATTACAACTATACGCTTTATCCTTTCCCAAGAACCACTGACCCTTCTCATACAATCAGCTTGTCACTTCTTGGACAATCTACAGATTCTCGGCCGGTTGTTTTACTCCCTTTAAAATCATATGTAACAGCAAAAAATACGGCTGATTTTTCGGGGACATCGGACCGAAATTCAACCATTTATATTTATAATGGCACTAGTTTGGTTGGCCAAGTACTGGCTGGTAATAATGGTAAATGGTCGGTTAAAAATTTGCCGATTAATGTTGGGTATAATCCAATTACATTTCGCTCCAAGTCTGGTACAAACGATATGTCGTCTCCCTCTGAGCCCTTGGTTGTTCATTACGATCAAACACCTCCGCAGATAACAACTGATTTAAATATTGTTGGTGATCAGTTATCGATTCAATTAACCTCTGATGAGCCACTACGTCGGGCGATGATTGTTTCTGGAAATCAAAATATACGATTTAGGAAGATTTCAAATTCACTATACACACTGTTAATGAAATTACCTGAGTCTATGAAGTCTGGGCAACCACTTCCTGATAAAATGATGTCTTATGATTTGATTGCTGTTGATCAAATTGGAAATCAGATCCCAACTCAATCCATTTCATTTTTTGTGGAGCCGTTGTTTCCGTCTGATCAAACCGTTATTTATAACGACGCGTTAACTGTTTTAGGGTATGCCTCTCCTTATGTTGAGTCAATATTAATTAATGGTGATCCAATTCAGACTGATAAAAATAATGGGTTTTCTAAATCTGTGCAGTTGAATTATGGTAAACAAATGGTTGAGATAAATGTTAAGACTAAAAATGGTCAACAATTAAATTATTATGCGCGCTTGTTATGTATCAAACGGTTCCCTGATATACCTAAATTTGCTAAATATCGTCGCGATATTGAGTTTTTAGCGACTCTTGGCTATGTCTTTGCTAAAGACGATGGGTTATTTCATCCAGAGGAAGAGATGACGCGTCGTGATGTTACTTTAGCTATTGCTAAACAGCGGGGTTTAGAACCCAAAACACTGGATTATGACCCGTTCTTAGATATCTCAAGTTCTGACCCTGATGCAGGTATAATAGCGGCAGCGGTGGAAGCTGGTATTACGTTTGCTTTTGCTGATGGTACGTTTAAACCTGATGAAAAAGTCACGGTTGAAGATGCGTTTAAAATGCTGAACAACTCAGGTGTTATTGATAGTGACGAACTCGTTGTCAGTAAAAAGCCGATTAAGCGTTATGAATTTGCATTGTTTTTCAAGCAAGTTCGTCGATATGATCAGCGTGTTATTTACCTAATGGATTGGGATCAAGGGTATTCCATTCCTAATTAATTAGTTAAATGTCCAAATTATCGATTGGGTTGATTGGCGCCGGTGCAGTGGGTTGTTTTTATGCGGCCCATTTTTCTCGATTGGGCGCAGAGGTTACGATATTGACTCGAACGCCAGATGACTATGGCCCTCATATTACTATTGCATCAGTAACAGATCCAATTCAGTTTACACCGAGAGCGGTTCATCACTATTCAGATCATTGTGGACCGTTTGATGTTGTGATTTTAGCGACAAAAGTTCTACCTAACATTGATCCAGTCTCATTGATTCAACCCTATATTTCAACAAAATCTTTGATTGTTGTGATTCAAAATGGTCTTTTTATTGAAGATGAACTCCTACAAACATTCTCAAACTGTGTTATTCGAGGTTTGGCCTTTGTATGTGCGCATCGGACATCTAAAACTGAGATTTCTCATCTTGATTATGGATCGATTACTATGGGTCCTCTAAATTGTGATCTTGTAGCTATTAATTCTCATCCTTTTTTTGTACTTTCTCAGAAATTATCAATTAATGTTACATTGACGTCATCTATTCAACAGACAATTTGGGAAAAATTGGTTTGGAATGCGGCTTTTAATTCGTTATCTGTTTATTATGGTGGCAAAACTACGGATGAGCTTTTATCAACTGATCGATCTGTAAAGATGCTTATTAACATTATGAAGGAAGTTCAATCAGGTGCTCGTTTTGCAGGTGTTAATATACCCGATGATTTTATTGATCAAAAACTTGATCAGACACGGCAAATGGTTTCTTATAAAACAAGTATGTGTTTGGATTATGAAGCCAAACGTCCCCTTGAAATAAATGCTATTCTTGGTCACTTTATCTCATTTTGTCATCGACATGATTGCCCAACACCGTTTAGTCAAATCGTGTATGATCAATTAAAAACACGTTGATTCATGTTCAAATAAGCGTGTTAAGTTGTGGCTTTATTCATATTTCTGTTACTCGAAAAACTCAAATCATAATTTCAATGTTTAATCTTTCTTAATTATGGGAATACACATAGTGTTCAGGAGTTTTTATGGGAAATACAAAGTGGGTTATATTGTTCGTCTGTTGTTTCAAACTATTGGCATTCGGTGTTAGTCCAAATATTAATGTTCAATTTTTAATAGGTGATAAAGTAAATGGTACATTCCAAGGCAATTACAATATCACGTTTGGGTTGTACCCTTCTCCAAATTTAACTGAGGATAAGGCCTTATGGAAGGAATCTCATAAATTAATTATTACTCAAGGTCAGATTAGTCAAATTTTAGGTACATTGGAGCCCATCAGCTATCATATTTTAAAGTCTGATAATTTGTATATTGGCCTTTCATTTAAAGAGATTAATGATAAGGTTTATATTCCTTTAACAAGTGTTCCTGCATCCTTAGTATCAAAATATGCAGAGTATGCGAAGGAAATTGAATTTACATCAGATTGGATGAAGATTAACACCCAAAATCATCGTGTTGGTATTGGTATTACTCAAAATCTAACGGTTCCTTTTCAAGTTGTTGGTTCTGCAAATATTACATCATTAAATGCAACCGGTGAGATCCATAGTCCGGATGGGTTTAATATTCATAAATTGGATTATTTAAAATTAACAAACTTGGATGATCACTCGTTGTCACCATATGACGCTCAAGATGCGCCAACTGTAGATGTTGTGTTTGTTACATCCCAGCGAAATGTTGGTGTTGGAATTTATGTGACGTCAGATATTAAATCTCAACTTCATGTGAGCGGGAATTTTCAACTTGATCACGGTCGTTTCATTGGGGCTTCTAGCATTCAAATTGTTGGTGATGCTGGCGATATTATTCAAGATACACATGGGAATCAATTTTTATGGGACTCTAATCGAGCAGCCCTTCGCGCAGGATTTTCATCATCTGATACATGGCATAAGACTAATATTGGTCAATGGTCCACAGCCTTTGGGCATGATAATAAAGTTAAGGGCCAATATTCGTTTTCAGTGGGTAAAGACAATGAGGTTACATCAGAAATGTCGAGTGTTGGTGGCGGTATCAGTCATAAAATTTCCCATCGTCGATCAGGAATCTTTTCTGGTGAAAGTAATGAGATTAAACTGACCACAGATACTGCAAGTGGTGGGTTTATGGCAATTGTTGGTGGTAAAAATAATGCCATTCAAGGTGATTATGGATTTATTGGTGCTGGGGGTGCGAATAAGATTGAGAATAATTCCATTTATTCCTCAATTGTTGGCGGTAAATCCAATGTTATTGGCTTGAATTCTAACTATTCAATTATATTAGGTGGAGAGAGTAATAAGGTTTATGGTGATTATTCAGTATCTTTTGGTAAACATAATCAAATTGGGCAAACATCGTCTCAAACTGATGGTGTTTTTATGTTTTCTGACACACAAATTCAACAAAGCGCACCATTTCGTAACAAGTATAGTGATCAATTTTTAATCCACGCTACAAATGGTGTTGTTATTGGTCTTAATAACTTTGATAATAAAGCCTCTTTAACCATTACTGAATTTGATCCAGATAAAGTGTATCCGCCATCTAGTGAGGTTGTAAAACCTCATTCTATTCGAACCGCTGGAGATATCGTCGCGGCTGATCAAACTGGTAAACTAGGCTATCTTGTCGGGGATGGTCGATTTATAACAAATATTGCTAGTTTATGGTTAAGTGACAGTCAAAATGGGTCGATTTATACGGATCAAAAACGTGTCGGGATTGGTGTGAATAATAACGCAAATCCAGCGCATTCCATTCTTCATATTAAACAAAATACGTATCCTCCAAATGTTCGGGTTGAAAGTACTGGCGGAGGTAAGGTTAATTTAGGCGTTGATACAACCAGTAATGATGGGTATCTGGATATTAATAATAACCTTGAATTTCGTCGGAATGGAAACTTGGTTGGGGAAGTTACCACTGACGGTGAGTTTTATGTTAAAAAAGGGTTGGGTATCAATATTGTTAATCCAACGCATAACTTAGAAGTGCATGGCAATGCCATGATTACAGGGACCATGACCATGAGTGGTGGGATTAATACATCAGGAACTATTACAGCGAATTCTTTTGCTGGTGATGGAAAAGGTTTAACGGATGTTCCTGTTTATTATTTGACGCCTCAAGATGGTACGCCTGCGAAACAGGTTCTTTTAGATAATTCAGGGAACTTGGGGATTGGTGCGGTTACTAGTAACGTTCAAGCATTGTTGCATGTTGGGGATTCATCGACAACACAATTTCGTCTTCAAAAATCCGATGATTCTCATTCTCGATATTCAACATTATCCTCCACAAGTCAATTTGACTTTTCTTTTTATAACTATGTCGGTGACGATGATAAGATTTTTTCAATTAATTCGAAAAAATCAGCGGCAGCGTCGTTATCTTCTTTATTTATGATTAGTGGTCGTGGTCATGTTGGTATCTTAACTGTGCCGAAAACAAGCCATGCGTTAAGTGTAACTGGTAATATTAATGCCGATACATTTTCAGGGAACGGTCAAAATATTACGGATGTTCAATTAAATGCCGTTCAAAGTAATACGGCTACATTTAATCAGCGTGTTAATTTTGAACAAGTCATTCGTTTAAAGCCTCAGACAACCAACCCGTCATGCGGGACCAATGATATTGGGTCAATTTATGCCATTAACAAAAGCAGTGCTGTTCATATATGTGCCTGTGTTGGCGATAATGAACGCAAAGCAATCTCCAATGGCTCTAGCAATACAGATTGTGCCATTTAATCGCTACATCCAATTATTTTTAATAATTCTTAAACATCATTGAGTTGACCATTTGTGATTTAGTTGCTGATTAAATGTTCTTTTATTGGATTTCGCCATTGTTTTTATGCATCGATTTTTGACAATGTTCCACTGATTTTAATGGTCTTTTTTTAATGTTTTTTTATCGTGATATTTCGTTATTTTTTTATCAACGTTATTCTTGATCGCATCCCTTTTTTTGAATTTAAAAATAGTGGCTCTTTTCTTCGAATTATTTTGAACTTTTATGTTTAAGTTACGTGAAAAAAGGGAATATCTAAATGGTGAATTCATGACATTTAAAAAACAACATTCCTTTATTATATTCATCTTATTTTTTTTGATGTATTCTGTTGAGGTTTTTTCTCAGCGTTTATACGAATTACAAGACACCACGCCAGAATCTATTATTATTTCAGGTGTTTTTCATCCAACTGATAATCGAGTGTTACATGGAGACTACGATGCGACACTACAGTTTTATAATGAAGATGCAAGTGTTCCAACAGTTTCGACACAATATAAAGTGTCGGTTCATAAAAACTATTACCGGTTTTTAATTAACTTAAAGTCTGTTTTATTTCCGATGTTTTTAAAACGAAAACCTATTTATTTGCGAATGATTATTGAGAATGAAGTGGATGTTACACTTCCATTTGCCTCGATTCCAATGGCCATTAAATCTGCAGTTTCTACAACATCTAATCGAATGATGGATGACAATGTGTTTTCCATTGATTATAAAAATAACCGAATTGGGATTGGAACATCAGTTCCGTCAAGTACCGTTCATGTTGTAGGTACGGTCAATGCTTCCCAGCATATTGTTGCGGAGGGCTCACGTCTGACAAATTTAAAACATGCTGGTGGTGATAATTACAATTCATTGCGATCGTTTAATGGGAATTTTAATGTTATTACGGTTAATGCAAGAGGCCAGATGATGATTGGTGCTCGACAAGGGCAAGATACTCCCAGTGCTGATCTTCAAGTTTATGGATCGTTATTGGTTGAGCCAAACCCTTCGTTGACATCCAATATGGTTGAGGGCGCAGGATCTCGTTGGATGTGGTATTCGGATCGTTCTGTTCTTCGAATAGGTTATACGCCATCTATTTATTGGGACGACAAATTTAGTGGCGATCACTCCATCGCATTTGGTTATGCAACACAAGCAAGTGGGACCTATTCGATTGTATCGGGTGGTTATTACAATCGAATTATGACAGCCAATTCAATTATAACTGGTGGAAGTGATAATAAAGTTTTTACAACCGATAGTATTATTTTAGGTGGTCAAAAAAATGAAATTGTGACGGATAACTCCGCTGTGATCTTGGGTGGATTTCATAATAATGCCAACAACAGGTCAATCATTTTAGGTGGTTATGATAATTTTTCAAATGGAAATTTTGCAGTTGTCGCTGGTTTTGAAAATTCCTTATCAGGCGACAATGCCATTATTTTAGGTGGTAAGAATAATACCTCATTTTCTGAAGAATCCATTTTAATAGGCTCAAATATTACATCCGCTACAGAGAATGTGAAATCAGTACTTTTTGGTGCATCAGATACAATAACCGAATCGATTGCATCCAGTCATATTTTGATTAATGCACCGAATGGGTTTTCACTTGGTACTAATGTTACCTCTCCCAATGTCATGCGGGTTAATGGATCAATTACGTCTCGACTACTTTACGGTGATGCTAGCCGATTGGTGAATGTTAAAAATCAAAATAGTGCATGGACTTATCAAGGTGGGTCTCCTCAATTTTTGTCATACAACAAACATTTAGGTGTTGGAACTGATCAATTATTAGAGGCTCTAAATGTGAGTGGGAGTATTAATCTTTCTGGAAAAGCTGAAAATGTACCCGGTACTATTCGATATTTAGATGATGAATTTTCTGTTTATAAATCCGGGAAAGGTTGGATTAGTCTTGAGATTGTTGATACCAATACCACCTACAATGTTGATGATAGTCTGGCTTTGCATGTGTCACCCAATGTATTTTATGTTGCCACTAAAAATGCAATTACTGGTCACGTAAAACGCTGGAATGGCACGTTTTGGGAATCAAACTTTTTGGACCAATTTATCGAAGAAGCTGAACCGTCCCGACTGTCCAATTTACCCCTTCCAAAGCGGTTGTTTTTACCAACTGGAAATGTCGCAATTAATATACCACTGACGGATTCTAATAAAGACCTTTTGAAGATGCCATTCGCTGTTATGTCGGATCAAAATCAAACCAGCGGGGCTTATTTATATGCTAGACGTGGTGATGTTGACCGGCATATTTCAATTTCAGCAGATCCACCAGGGTTTCATTTTCAAGGGTATTTTGATGGGAGTGCTTTACGACAAAATACTGTTGATGGTGGGGGTGTTTTTCTTGGTGGAAACGGATTAACCTTCTATGTTGATGATTCTACGGGTGCAAAACAAGACATACTCATGTTAGGAACCCGAAATGTTGATATTCTTGGGGTTGAGCCATCTACTACCAATTATTCATTTTACCTTGGTGGTGACTTGGGTACAAAATCATTGGTTTTTCGTACGGATTTAGCTGGAGTAGGGGTTCATTTGCGCGCGCCTTTATTTGCCAAGTCTGCTGATAAGTCTGTTATTTTAAATCAAAAACATAATGGTGAATTATTTATTCAATCAGGTGACAAATCTGGGGATATTATTTTTAAACAGGCAAATCGTATTTCTGCTCGTTTAAAATTAGATTCTCAAGGGAATACGCTGTTTGGTTTAACTGAACGTTATATTCGATCGGCATTGGATGTCGCTGATGGCCATATTCATGTCACTGAAGGTCATGGCATTGAATTTCGAAATGAATCACAATCTCCAATTATTCAAACGATTTCGTTTCAAAAGACACTATTGTCAGAAACGGTTCCAATTGTTTTTCAAAATCCTCAAACAAGTGCTAACTTGGGGGTGTTTTTTAAAGTTGCCACGACCGGCAATGTTTCAACGTCTCCTTATGAGAACAACCCTTTTGATATGGTTGTTCAAGCGTCTGAGCTTGTTCCACATACAACCTTTCAAATTGATACGGTTTCAGCAAAATCACCTGGCGTTATTTTTTACGTTGATGGGGTTGGCAGTAGTGCTCCAAACAATACATTTACTGAAAATGGTGAGACGTATGGCCTTAAAATGAAAAATGATCAGTTGATAATAACGGAGGATGATACACAAGTCCCTGCGATTACAATTACCCCGACTGGTTCCGTGGGGCTTTTTGATCCATCACCTACAG
>MDTB01204598.1_pt1 | contig 11068 bp, 9 predicted proteins | sample 811161 | NCBI WGS metagenome assembly MDTB01 (sample SAMN05326650, study PRJNA326480) | marine metagenome | isolation source: seawater | place: Mediterranean Sea | collected 2009
AGCAGCCCTCGAAGATAGTTGACCATATGTTGCTATCGCTTTGCTGCCAAGAGCCAAAGCATACGAATCACGATACATTCGGCCTGACCGCTGAAGAAAATTAGCAATATTCATGTTCAAGAGCAGGCTGATAGCGAGGACGCAATGCGCCCATCGTTGACCAATTGATGAGCTTGCGACGCATTATTCGCGCGTAAAGTTGTCGGGAACCTTCGGGTCTTCTCCGCCTTTTGTCCACAGAACTATCTCGTTGCCCCATGGATCTCTGAAGGCGTCGTTAAAACCATTAAATTCCTGCCAGAAATGGTGCCTCCACAACTCTTCCGCTCCGAGCTTCACCGCAGTCTTCATAATACGATCAGCCGAATCATCTGGGCTGACTAAAACAAACACACGAGGTTTCCGACCCTCGGTGCTTGGCATCCGCGGATCTACTCCCGATGGATCAGGGTGAGGGCGCGCGTTTTTTGTATTATGAATTCCCAAATGAAGGTTTCCTATTTCGCTCTGGCTGCCGTCAGGGTTCAAAAAGTTTTGCCCCGGAACCATACGATGAAACTGCCCATGAGGACGCGGATCATTCTCCCAACCAAAAACTTCTGCATAAAATTCCCCCGCTGCAGCCGGGTCATCCGATGCTAAGTCAACAAAAATTAATGTATTTGGATATGACATATCATTTCTCCTGATTTGTGTTAAACAACTCCTACTGTCACTCAATGACATTTACCCTAAAGGCTTACCCATTCCCCCGCCGCCAGGAGTGATCATGGTCACCAAGTCATTAGCCGACATTGTGGTCTTTTTGGCACCAAGTTTTGCTTCTCCGTTGATGAGGAACCGGCCGGGAGCACCTTTTTGTCCCCCGTTATATCCCTCCGGTCCCAATTTCAGTCTACTGGGTATGGCGTTGAGTGCCCATTCCTTGCCAGAGCGCATGCGAAAACCAATAGTTTGACCATCTCCGCCGATATATTTGCCTCTACCCCCACTCCCTAGCACCAATTCTTTTTGAGTAAACTCAATAGGTATAGATGCCTCCAAAACCTCAATCGGCACAACAGAAACACCGGTAGGATAACAGGTTGCAGATAATCCATCCTTTTCAAATCTTGCGCCCATACCACCAGAATAATTAAACATTGAACTCGTAAATGGATCGCCATTTGCGTCAAGACCCTGCACCTGAATGGTCCATACAGCACCCGAGCTTTCAGCAAGGATTTTTTCAGGGACCACTTGTCCCAGCGCTTTAAGTATGGGGAACGGCACGAACATTCCCACCACATGGCGAGCATTTAAGGGCGAGGGATACTTTGCGTTGACAATGCAATCATCTGGAAACTTAAGTTTAATAGGAGCCAAGCTACCGGCGTTATTGGGCAATTCGGGGTTCAGAATACTCCTGATAGTAAAAGTAGCATAGGCATGTGTGTAGGCTTCCACAACATTTATGCCCAGCGGACTGGGCTCAGAGCTACCTTCAAAATCAATAATAATTTCACCCAGCTTATTATCGATCGACACTTTCGTTCGCAATCTTATGACGTCTCCACCTGGAACGTCAAATGCCGACTCACCGATATAATCTCCCGCTGGTAGATCCTTAATTGCCTCTCTTTGAGCCTTTTCAGACCTCGAAATGATCTCGTCGGAGAGTCGTTCTATATCATCTATGCCATGCCGGTCACACATCGCATTGAGTCGATCTGCACCGGTATTACCACTGGAAAACTGAGCCCCTAAATCCCCAAATATTGCTTCGGGAGTTCGAGTATTCCGTCTAATGATTGTATGTAAACTTTTATTTGGCCGACCTCTTTCAAAATATTTCATTACCGGTATCCAGAGGCCCTCCTCGTGGATATCTCTAGCTCCCGCACCAATGCCATATCCACCAATATCCGTGTGATGAATCGTGGAACCACAAAATCCAATGACCGTGCCAGCCCGAAAAATTGGAGTTAGTAAGGTAATGTCAAAAAAATGACCTGCAGACAACCATGGATCATTGGTTATTAAAACATCTCCAGCTTCCATTTCCTCGATTGGGATGACCTGCAACATTTTGCTTGCGGCAGCTCCCAAAGAATTTATATGCCCAGGCGTGCCTGTAAGAGCTTGGGCAACCATCCTACCCTGCGCATCAAAGAGCGCCGTGGCAAGGTCTCCCGCCTCTCTGACGATGGGACTAAAAGCCGTCCTCTTTAGTGCTTTGGCTTGATCGCTGACAATGCTGATCATGTTACTCCACATGATTTCAAGTTGAATACCATCCATCGTAAAAAAATCCTCAGAATTGTTCCGCTATCAGTGCGCCATCCCTTTGAACGGAGACTTCCCATGCCGGCAGAACGAAACAGGTCGTCTCCCTTTCCTCAATGATGACAGGGCCTTGAATTTTTTGCCCGGAGGCTAAGTCGACTCGCGAGTAAATCGGCACAGCGAATTCTTCTCCAGCCAAAAACACCTTCCGATGGGATTTGGCTTGTCCCGGCGATTCACTTGGTCTAAAGGACGTTGCCCTGGCTGCATTATCGGTCAAAACGGTTATGCGCCAGCATGTGATTTCCACATGCATATCTGACAAACAACTACCGAAGATTGTTTCATAAACTTTGTCAAATCGTTGACGCAATGCAAAAACATCTTTTTGTTCTCTTGGATCTTCGTTAAGCGAAACCGTGATATCGTCTTGCTGTCCTCGGTAGCGCATATCTGCAGCAAAAGCAAAACGGATATTACTCTCAGAAATGCCTGCCTGTTTAACAGCATTCTTACCTTCTTTCAGCATGCTACTGAGTGAACTATCCACCTTATCCCAATCAATTTGTTCCAGCTGCGACAGTCCCCCGCGAACCAAATCCAATCTTACTGGCGTGACCAGGGTGCCATAGGCACTAAGCACACTTGCCAATGGAGGATAGATAACCATCCTGCTTTCCAAACGCTCTGCAACGTAACAGGCATGAACTGGCCCGGCACCTCCGAAAGCAAGCAGCGGCAACCCGCGATAGGCGATTCCACGATCAGTCGCGTGCGCCCGCGCCGCAGCAGCCATCGATTCTCCGACAACGCTAAATATCCCCCACGCTGAATCCTCCACGGATACGCTCAACACATCAGCCAATGCTTGAATCGCTTTCACCGACTTTTCCTTATCAAGTCGCATATCTCCACCCAAGAAATTCGCGGGATCAAGAATTCCTAGAACCACATCCGCATCTGTTACACAAGCAGCAGTCCCGCCTCGATCGTAACAGGCAGGACCAGGCGCCGATCCTGCGCTGTCAGGACCCACTTTCAATAGCCCGAGAGGGTCAACTCTGGCAATGGAACCACCACCAGCTCCAATTTCTATCATATCAATTGAGGGAACCGTTACGGTCATTCCACTTCCGGGTTTGAATTGATAACGACGATCAACCTCGAAGTCGCCGATTACAAGCGGCTCTCCACCCTGGATGATGCATGCCTTAGCCGTCGTTCCACCCATGTCAAAAGAGATAATATTTTCTATCTCATACTTTTTTGCCAAAATCCCAGAAACTAAAGCGCCTGCGGCCGGTCCTGATTCGATCATTCTTACCGGAGAAGACCCAGCTATACTGGCTCCAATCAAACCACCGTTAGAGAGCATGATAAGCGGTTCCTGCGAAACCCCCAGCAGTTTAAGCTCTTTGACAAGCGATTCTAGGTAAGGTTTAGTAATCGGCATTGCATAAGCATTGACCACCGTCGTCGTCGTTCTTCGGTATTCTCGCATTTCCGGAGAAATATCACTGGAGAGCGTAACATACACATTTGGCAAGGATTTTTTAAAAATTTCTTTTAACTGCTTTTCATTCTGAGGATTGGCATAACTATTGAGCAAACAAACAGCCACTGATACGACCGACTTCTCTTTTATTTCCTCAATGATTCGCTCAACCTCAGAGGGATCAATCCCCTTGCCGATGGTGCCATCGGCGAACGTACGCTCGTTCACTCCAAAAGTTAGGCTCCTTGAGATAAGAGGCTCTGGGTATTCGATCTGCGGGTCAAACATATCATAGCGATGCTCATCTCTGATATATAAAACATCTTTAAAACCTTCTGTGGTTATCAACCCTGTGGAGAAACCTTTACGCTCAATAAGCACGTTTGTCACAATGGTGGTTGCATGCACAATAACATCATCCACGTGCGCCATCTCGATATTGGCCCTGTTTAGCACTAGATTCGCCGCAGTAAAAAAGCCTCTCAATAGATCATCATGCGTACTTAATGTCTTGTCAGTCCATGTGACCCCGTCAGATCGATGCAGCACTGAATCCGTAAAAGTTCCGCCGATATCGATAGCTAAAGCATACCTCATAACTTTCCTTTTCCCTGCGAGAACTCGATACAACACCAAGAAATAATCTGAATTTGCCTCTGTGAAATGAGACGCCAAAATACTAATTTCGTTTCGCTGAACAAAACGCTGTTTTATCTAATGTTACGATAGCGGCTCATCAATGAACTGTCAATGTTTAAATCGATGACAAAAAAATGTATTTCGAGCGGAATGATGGACCAGAGCTTTTATCGTTCTTGGAAAATATCGTCACCGACAATCAAGCAAAAAACTCATCATACTAAGGGATTTATATTGGACGTGTTTAGGATTGATTGTGACTTTGTCTTCGTCGTGCCTCGCACCAAGAACATAGAACAAAGGCCAATAATGCCCCAAATCTTCCGGTGGTATTGACATAGCCGCATCATAACCGAGCGCTTGATGATCGAAGAGCCTCTCGGGCGCATTAGACTCAATAACATCGATCACCAAATTATTAAATCTCTCAGCCCAATCATGAGGTTTTGCATGTATATTCCACTCCATTTGCGCTAGTGTATGGACGACGTTTCCAGAACCCAATATCAGAATGCCCTCTTCTCGCAATGGCCTGAGCCTTAGCCCAATTTCATAGTGCCATGAAATAGGTTTTCTAGCATCCATACTGAGTTGAATAACCGGAATATCTGCCTCGGGATAAGCCACGGATAGAACTGTCCATGCAGCATGGTCTAGTCCCCAGTCATGGTCCATTTCCACAGGCAATGGCGCAAGAATATCGCTCACTCGCTGTGCCAAATTAACGTCCCCGGGCGCTGGATACTGAACTTCGAAAAGTTCAGCCGGCAGTCCCCTTCCAAAGTCATGAATGGTTCGGGGCCGGTCCATCGCAGTAACTCTGATACCTTGCGTACACCAATGCGCCGAAACACAGAGAATCGCTTTCGGTCTGCCAATCTTCCGTGACAAGCCTGACCAAGCGTCCATCGTTATTTGATCGTCAATAATAGTGGTGGGCGACCCATGTCCAAAAAAGACGGCCGGCGTTAAATCGTTACTATGCATAAAGTTGTTTTACTCGCAGTTTGTGCGTCATTTGATAATCGGGTCCGTTTTTTAACTTCTCCCAAGCTGATTGGTATCGTGGCACGAGCCAGCCATTCAACTGCTGTTGGGCACCCTCTTGCCATGAGTAACGTCCTCGAGTGGCGTATTTAGAACGAAGACCAATCTGGATAAGCTTATCGACATGCTGGTCTTGCGCCATAATCTCTGAACCAGTGACCCAAGCCTGCTCAAGCCGTTCCCCGAAATCTTTGTGTCGAGTGGCGCCAGGCGCAAACAAAAGCCCTGTATCCATCTCATGTACTTCTGGCCCCGTTGCTCTGACTATCAAATAGAATACCATGTCCGGTGTCAACACTAGGGAGAGCGTCGGCGGAATGTTAGCAAACAAAAAAAGGTTTCTCTCCTGTTCCGACAAGTTTGGAAAAATGGGATGTATAGCTTTCTGCGACGGATTGAAAGCGGCATCCTTGTGAGTTAACCCATTCACGCGAGTATATCCAGCAGTATTTTCTGGCATCACAGGAAAAGAGCACAAAGAACTTGGACAGAAATCATGATTTTTTCCCTGGTGCAATCTGTTGGCATGATACCCATCATTGTTGTTCTCAAATTGAACTTTCCAATTCCATGGAAAAACAACGGTTTCTGGTTCGATACCATCAGCAGAGGCCAAATCATATCCTGCTATCGTTTCTTTAACCGCCTCTAACCTTGGCGCAAGTGGCGCTGCAGACTCGTCAAAATTGATGAAAATAAACCCAAGCCAAATCTCGACCTGAAAAGATGGAAGATTAAAATCCTCCTTTATAAAGTCGCACGTTTCCTCCATCGCTGGTCCCTTCAAAAGATTGCCGTCTAATGAATAAGTCCAATGGTGGTAGGGGCACCGAAACGCGCGTTTATTCCCCTTACCTTCTGCCAAGAGCATCGCTCTGTGCTGGCAGACCGCACTCATCGCTCTGATTTCGCCCTTCTTATTTCTAACAACAATAATCGGTTCATCAACTATGTGAGCCGTAAAAAAATCTCCCGGCTCAGGAATATCGGACTCTCTGCCAAGACAAAGCCACTCATGATTAAATACCGCCTCTTTTTCTAACTCGTAAAAATCAGCATCTGTGTAACATGCTGGGGGCAATGTTTCTGCCCGCTCAAGCGGCAGGATAGAACTATCAAGCCCGGCAAAAAACGCATCATTTAAAATTGATTGCCTCATGGCAGTCCTCTTCTGAAGTTAGAAAAGATGGCAGAAAACGCAAGTTAACGCTATCAGAGAACGTAAATATAGCAGGTGACCCCATCAATTCTTGCACAAATGCGTATGGAGACTATACCAAACATACTAAAACACCGTTGCTTGTGTTGTGCAATTTCTCATCCATTGACCTAGCAGAATTAAATAGGTAACTTCGCGAATGAAAAATCCATTATTCTACCAGCGTCTAATATAAGGTATGTCACTTTTAAACTTTCAAACAGCCCTAAATCGTGTTGTAAGCCCACCCGCCGGAGTTGTAGTTGCCTCGTCGATGGGAGTAGCTCTTGGTTTGACATCAACCGTAACGACAGTCTTCAGCCTTTTTTTGGTACCACTATCCGAAGAATTTGACGTACCTAGGGCCAGCGTGTCAATAGTACTACTGATCGTTGCCTTGGCGAACGCGCTGGTCTACCCAGTTGTGGGCAGACTAGGCGACTTGGTCGGAGCTCGAAAGGTCATTTTAGGAGGACTGACAATTTTTGTCGTTGCTCTGGCAGCTACCTCGCGTATTCAAAGTTTGACACAATTGTATGTTGCCTACGCTGCAATGGGCATCTCAGGATCTGTTCTTGGCCCTATTCTATTCACTAAAATCGTTGCAGGCTGGTTCAACAAAAAAAGAGGGTTTTTCCTCGGTTTCGTTGGAGGTGTAGGGAATGGTGTGGGGAGCACGTTGATGCCTCTTTATGTGCTTACGTTAATGTCCGACGGTGGATGGCGTTTCGCGTATCAAGGACTATCTCTAATCGTGTTAGTTTTGGGCGTCCCATTTGTTTTTTTCCTGCTGCGTGACCCACCCCATGCTGACCAAACTAGCGACCTAGAAGACCAAGACTCTCAAGGACTTAATTTAAGGCAGGTCTGCAAAACCAGAACGTTCTGGCTGATGCTAACGGCAATTGCTTTGTGCACAGGCTGCATGATGTCTATTTTTACCCATGTAGTTCCAATATTAACGGACCAAGGGATCTCGCCCAAAAATGCTACCGCGGTGCTAGCAACTTTTGCGATGGTTACAGTTGGGGCGCAAGTTTTAGTGGGAGCAACTCTTGACCGCTTAAACAGACCGCGCGCAATTGCCCCACTCTTTTTGATTGCAGCTGGCGGTGCATTGCTTATGGTATATAGCGACAGTATGAGCACTTTAACAGTTTCAGCTGTAATGATGGGATTCGGTCTAGGCGCCGAATTTGGATTGCTTCCCTATGGGATATCCCGCTATTTCGGGCTCAAATACTATGGAGTCATTTCTGGCGTAATGTATGGTGTGGTCGCAATCACTAATGGTTTTATGCCGGTCTTGATGGATGTCGTCTACGATTTATATGGCAACTACGAGCTAGGTTTGATTGCGGCTGCCTGGGGCATGCTTTTCGGCGCTAGCCTAATATTCAACCTCCCAGAATTTAGAGTCATCGAATCCGAAATCCAGCCAGAGATTGATAAATAATAAAATTCTTAACTTTTCAATCGAGGCATATATCCTAACCGAGAGGATATCTGTCCTGCTGCCGCCAGAAGCGAGTTGAGCAAACTCTTATCAACTTTTGGCCTCAACGACTGGACCGATCCGACCACTGTTATCATGCCAGCAAGATCATCAGCACTGCTAAAAACCGGCGCGGCAATGGCATTTACGCCAACTAGGGTCTGCTCCGGAGCATCCGCCCAGCCTTGTTGACGAATTATTTGTGCTTCCTTTCGCAAATCATCAATACTTGTGATGGTGTTATGGTTAACGCGCTTTAAGCCTTCGGATTCTATCTTTTGCCAGACCCAGTTGGGACCGAATGCTAAAGCAAGTTTGCCTTGTGCAGAAGAATTAAACCCCAGCAATGTGCCAGGCGGGCTAGTGATCTCGATATCTGAAGGATAGCGGAAAATATCTAGAACTCTAATACCATTGTCATCGATTTGCCCTACTGTTACGGTCTGCTGAATTTTGTCAATTAAAGTGGGTAAAATTCGCCGCACCTCAGTAAGAAAATCAAAGCTTTCAGAAATTGTCTGACCCAAGTGGAAAAGTTTTAGTGTGAGCAGGTATTTTTGATTTAAAGGATCCTGCAGTACATAACCCTCCTTCATCAGCGTCTGCAGGTGCCTAAATACTTTTGGTTTGGTGCTGTTTATTGCGCGAGCCAAGTCACTGATTCCTGCAGGTTTACCTGAATCAGCCATGCTCTCTAATATTCTAAGTGAGGTGGAGACCGATTGAATTACATTTATATCGGACATCAAAAGTTACTCTAGTTAGCTCGCGCATAATTGATCATTATTTCAGCCCGGGGCAATTGCAAACCTGCAAATCAATGAGACGATGTTAACAACCAACCTTATCTCTAAATCCCTCTACCATATCGCTGACCGCATTTCTGAGAAGCATTTGATCAGTACTAACAAAAAATAACGAAATCCCCTCCGACATATACTTCTGCACCTGATCTGGCGTTGCGATAAAAAGCCCTAAGCGATGATCCGCCTTTAGGCAAGCTTTACATATCATGTCAATAGACTTCTTAACAGAATGATTATTCAGATCTGTGACACCATGAGAAATCGACAAATCAACAGGGCCAATGAATAATGCGTCAAGTTCTGAGACTGACAATATGGCATTTATGGACGATACGGTGTCAACGTCCTCTATTTGGCCAATTACGATAACCGATCGGTCATTGTAATCTCTGAAAGAGTCCATGGACATCGACCCAAAATCCGCCGCACGATGTGAAGTTGAAAATCCTCTACGACCATTAAAAAATCTGGCGGCAGCAACCGCATTGAGCGCATCATCGGCGCAGGTGATATGGGGCACCACCACACCAGCCGCCCCCATATCCAAAACCGTCTGTATTTCTGACGATTGCAAAGTGCTCACTCGCACAAGCACTTCAACGCCGGCGCACCTTCCAGCCATAATACAGTAATTGATGGTGTCGATACTAAATGGTGCATGCTCTGCATCCAAAACGACAAAATCTATTCCCACAGATCCAAGCATTTCCACGACGTGTGCACTCGCAATCTTGATGAATAGACCCACCGTCGGTTCACCATGGCTAATTTTCCTTTTTAGTTCAAGCCTCTGCGCAAAAGCATCCACTTCATGCGTCCCCTCTAAAATTCAAGATCACTAATCAAATTCTTCGCGCTGATAGTCTACTAGGTGGCGATAGTCATCTCGTATCGGATTGAATACGTCCAAATTCAGAACTCGTTCGTCCCCACATGGTTCACCATAATGCTCTACGTCTGGTGGAATCCTTATTAAACTTCCAGGACCACCTTCAACAATCTCATCACCGATATAAAAACGCATCTGTCCTTGCACAATGTAAACAACCTGCTCGAAGGGATGGCTGTGGGGGTTGGTCTTCATCCCGGGGTCTAGCCAGTTCATCACGAGTAGAACATCTTCTCCCCTGAATCCACTGCGCTCAACACCTTTTCGAACCTGTTCTTTCGGAAGAGTATCCCAATTGTACAATTCTGTTTTTTTAGCCATTCCATATTCCTTGTATCATCATAATTTTCGTTGAGCTTGGCCGCAATACCAAAGTAGTTTTCAATTTTCAAGCTATGCCGACAAGTAATGGTGGCCAAATTACGACTACCCTGTTAGCCAATCACGCTTCTTTCAGAACCTTAAAGCAAGATTGGATTTTGGTCAAACAGCATACCAGTTGGGAAGTAATTTAATGGCTAGAACCATTGGTTTCGACTAAACTGATGAGATAGGTAGGTTGTGGCGCAGTTGCTTGGCGTCAAAGGTCTTTCACTGAATCATTTCTTGATTGAGTCCGAAACTATTTAATTATGGAACCCGGCAAATGAAGTACGATAAAAATAGCGATCTAGTTACTCTAAATCGAACCCAAGTATCTTTTCGAGAATTGAAGCCGGGATTTGGAGCAGAGATAATTAATTCGGACCTAAGAAATATCACCCCCGAAGCGGCACGTGATCTAGTCAGAATTTTTCATCGACATGGGGCGTTGCTGGTTAGGAATCAAGATTTAAATCCGGATGAACTTGAGTCTTTTCTCAGCGCATTTGGAGAGCTCGAAGAGCATACACTCAAGGAGAACTGTCTCGAGGGACATCCTTTCATTTACATATTATCAAACAGACTTGTGGATGGAAAACCCATCGGCGCGCACAATGATGGAATTGGATGGCACACCGATTACTCATACCGAGAAGAACCCGTCATGTGCACGATGCTTTATGCAAAAGAAGTACCTGCAGAGGGCAGTGACACAATCTTTGCTGACTTGTGCGCGGCCTACAAGGACCTGAGTAGACTCAAGCAAGAGAAGTTGAACGACTTAACACTGCATCACAGCTATAAACATTTTATGGAAACTCGCGTCTATAACCAAACTAAGATTAATAGTAAAATCGAACAGGAAAATCCC
>MDTB01018177.1_pt1 | contig 11067 bp, 11 predicted proteins | sample 811161 | NCBI WGS metagenome assembly MDTB01 (sample SAMN05326650, study PRJNA326480) | marine metagenome | isolation source: seawater | place: Mediterranean Sea | collected 2009
AAGAAAAGACAAAAATGAGTTACGACAAAAATAACATATTTGCAAAAATTCTTAGAGGAGAAATTCCTTGTAAGAAAGTTTATGAAAATGATCATGTGCTAGCTTTTCATGATATTAACCCGCAAAAGAAAATTCATGTTTTGGTTATTCCAAAAGGCGAATACGAAGACATAGATGATTTTAACAACAAGGCTTCAGACAAAGAAATAATTGAACTTAACAAAGCTATCACTCATGTAGCAAATTTAATTGGAGCAAAATACAAGGGTTATCGAGCTTTAACAAATATCGGAAACGATGGTGGACAAGAAGTTCCTCATTTACACTTTCATATTTTTGCTGGTGAAAAGATTGGAAAAATGGTTAGTTGATTTATGAAAAAAGTTCAAAGATATTTTCTTGAAATTAATAAAGAAGAGCAAACATTAAAACCTATTTCAATGCCAAAAAATTTTTTAATAGTTCTCTTAAATAAAAGAGATTTTGAAATAAATAAATTTTTTTACAAACAAATCGGAGCCGAACATTACTGGCGAGATAGATTAGTTTGGTCCGACAAAGAATGGAGTGAATATGTAAAGGATGACAATTTACAAACATGGATAATTAAAAAAGATAAAGATTTAGTTGGATTCTATGAAAATAAATTCCATCCTATAAAGGAAGAATTTGAATTAATTAATATGGGAATTTTAAAAGAATTCAGGGGTCTCAAACTTGGCTCAATTTTACTTCATCACGCAGTTTTTCAATCTTTTAAATCGAATGCTAAAAGAATTTGGGTTCACACATGCAGCTTGGATCATAAAAATGCTTTAAAAAATTACAAAGCAAGAGGTTTTAAAATATTTAAGCAAGAAGAAATTAATTTTGTAGCTTAATTAAGTTCAGGTAATTTAAATATATTTTTATCAATCTTAGTATTCTTAAATAATATTTCCATTTTGAAAGAAACGCTATTGTTATAACTATCATTAATTTCCCATCCATTAAAATTATAACTTTCCTTATCAAATATTATTTTAATTTTTTTATCTTTTTCATTTGTAGAAATAAAAAATATATACTTACTACCAATTTTTTTTTTACTAGTATTGATAAAATTAATTAAGTTTTCTTTGTATAAAATTTTTACAAAAGGAGAGTTTTTAATAGGGTAGTTGTACATCTTGTTATATCTTCTTTGTATTATTGTTAAATTGTTGTTTTTAATAATGATTCTTTTTTTTTTATCATCGTTGTAATCACAGCTAAGTTTCGCAGGAAAAATTAAAACACAAATACCATTTTCAACTTTTTTGTTGGTAATCTGTTTAAATTTAAATTGAATATTTTTTGTTAATAAAAGATTATTTATAATCTCTTTTTCGTTTGCAAGAATATTTTTTGAAAAGGATAAGAAAATTATTATAAAAAACGATATTAATTTAAAAGGCAAATTTTATAAAACCTCTCTTTTGCCCACATGATTTGCTTTACTTACTATACCTTTTTCCTCCATTTGATCTATTATTCTTGCAGCTCTATTATATCCAATTTGCAATTTTCGTTGTAAAAAGCTAGTCGAGGCTTTGCCCTCTGTTTTTATTAATTTAAGTGCTTCGTTATATAGATCATCAGTCTCATCTGAGTCTGTAATTTCATTACTATTTCCCTTGTCAGCAGTGATGTCATCAAGATAGTTCGGTTCTCCTTGTGCTCTAAGTACGCTTGTAATTTGCTCTATCTCTTTTTCAGAAATATATGGACCATGAATTCTTGTTATTCTATTGGCAGATGACATAAATAACATATCACCTTTTCCTAAAAGTTGCTCTGCTCCTTGTTCCCCCAGTATAGTTCTACTGTCAATTCTAGAACTAACTTGAAAAGATATTCTCGTTGGAAAATTTGCCTTAATTGTTCCGGTTATAACATCAACACTAGGTCTTTGTGTTGCCATGATAATATGTATTCCAGCTGCTCTAGCCATTTGTGATAATTTTTGAATGTAATTTTCTATTTCTTTACCAGCAACTAACATCAAGTCTGACATTTCATCAACCACAACAACAATGTACGGCATTTTAAGTTTATGTTTTTGATTATATCCATCAATATTTCTTACACCTACTTTGCTCATTAGTTTATAACGGTTGTTCATTTCTCTTACAGTCCACCCAAGCGCTGATGTTGCTTTTTTAGAGTCAGTTATTACCGGGCAGAGTAGATTTGGTATTCCTTCGTAAGAAGAGAGCTCAAGCATTTTCGGATCAATTAAAATAAACTTACAAATCTCCGGGCTTAATTTATACAACAAGGAAACAATTATTGTATTAATGCAAACAGATTTCCCTGAACCTGTAGTTCCAGCAATTAAAAGATGGGGCATTGAACTCAAGTCAGCTATAAGTGGCATTCCAGATATACTTTTTCCTAAAGCTATTGGCAGTTTTATTTCCTTTTTTTTAAATTTTTCGTTTATCAAAATATCTCTCAATAAAACCCCGTCCCTTGTTTCATTTGGTATTTCTATGCCAACAGTATTTTTACCTGGAATAACGGCAACCCTGGTTGATGTGGAGCTTGTATTCCTAGCTATATCATCTGATAAGTTTATTATTTTTGAAACTTTTATTCCAGGGGCTGGTTCAAATTCATATAAACTTACAACCGGGCCATTATTAATTTTTTTAATTTTTCCTTCAATTCCAAAATCCATTAAAACTTTTTCCATAAATTCTGAGTCAGGCCTTCTTTCACTAAGGCTATTAGCATTTTTTTTTATATTATTTTTGACTAATAAATCTATAGAAGGTAGTTTAAAATTTATTACTTTTTGATTTTTGCTTTCATTATTTTTCTCAAAAAAGAATGATTGTTGTGGTTGACTATCTTTTTGAGACTCACCAGTAATTTCATCTTTACTTTCATTATAAAAATTATTTTCAGAACGTGACTTTGATGATTTGAACAGATTTGAGAAACTTTTAAATATGATTATTGAAATTTTTTTAAAATTAATATCAGATGCAAGAATAAAAAAGATTACTGCGAGAAAAATTAAAATAAATGTAGAATATTTATTTTCAATACCTTCAAAAAAATTGTAAATAAAATCATGAACCGTTTTTCCTAAAAATCCTGAATTACCATTATCAATTAGCCAGAAGGAATTATTAAATTCTATAAAAATAAAAACACAAGTAAAATTTAAATACAAAACAACATAAAAAAGTTTTAAAAAAATTTTTTTCAACTCCTTTTTAACAATTAAATTTATACCCCACGAAACAAGAGTTAAAACAATTAAAAAAGAAGCAACCCCAAAACATTGAAGAAGAAAATCTGAAATAACACTTCCGTAAAAACCAAAAAAATTTGCAATTCTTAAATTTTCTACTCCATAAACCAACGAGGGGTCGTTTGGTGAGTAAGTTATTAAAGAAATCAAAAGGGCAAGGCTTAAAATAACAACTAATAAACCAATAAATTCAAGGGTACGTTTTTTTAAAAAATTTGTTAGATTATTTAATAAATTTGCATTCATTTATCGAATCATTAAGTTTACTTTGTATCATTTTTATTTAATTGATAAAATTTTTAAAAATTATGAAATATCAGAAAATTTGTATTATTGGTGACGGTTTGAGCGGTTTGGTAATTGCTGCTTCACTAGCAGACTTGGATTTGAATATTGATATTTATTATCAAGATCCAAAAACAAGTTATAAAAGGGATGGGCGAACTACTGCAATTTCTGAAAGTAACTTCAGATTTCTAAGTAAAAAGATAAATCTTAAAAACCAAGACTTATTTTGGCCGTGTAAAAATATAAATTTATTTTACGAGAAAGATCAAAATTTTTTAAATTTTTTAAATTTTGAAGAAAAAAATAAAAATTTAATGTATATCTTTGAAAATTCTTTATTTAAAAATTTCTTAAAGAAAAATCTTAAAAAAAAAAGAAAAATTAATTTTATCAAAAAACAAGTAAGCGATCTCAATTTTTCAAAAAATTATATAAAAATAAATAATAATAAAAATTTTTATGATATCATCCTACTCTGTGCTGGCGGTAAGTCAAAATTGTATGATAGAATAAAACTTGGAAGGTCAATTTTTAAGAATTATAATGAAACTGCAATTACTACAAATATTAAACATAAATTACAAATTAATAATCCAAGTCAATATTTTTTAAAGGAAGGTCCTTTTGCAATTCTACCAATAAAAGCAAATTGTTTTTCTTTAGTTTGGACGGTCAAAAAGGAATTTCATAGAAATAATTTAAAAAATTTAAAAAAAATAATAAATCATAAATTACAAAAGATCTTGTTAACAAAAAAAAAAATTCGATATTGACAAAATTAACTCTTTTCCAATTTATTTGAATCTTAAAAAAGAATATTTTAAACAAAACACTTTGATATTTGGGGAAGGTATTCACTCTGTTCATCCTTTGGCTGGACAAGGTTTTAATTTAGTAATACGAGACATCAAAAAGTTAAGTGAATTAATTGAGAAAAATATTAAACTTGGTCTAAGTATAAAAGACTCATTTATACTTAATGATTTCTTTAATCAAAGAGAACCCGAAAATACCTTGTTTGGTTTAGGAATACACTTCACAAATACATTTTTTAAAAGATTCGATATGCTTGAACCTGTAAAATTTTCAATCTTAAAAAATATTAATAAAGTTAAAAAAATAAAAAATCTAAGTGAATATATTTCAGACAAAGGTTTTTTACCTTAATTATTGAACAGTCATATTATTTGAGTCTTTTTTGTAAATATAAAATTCAATTATTTTTGAGAGAGTTTCTCTTATTTTATCAATCCCAATAGTTTCTAAAAGTTTTTGTTTTTCCTCATTCGAGATCGGTGAGATCATTGCCAAGGTATTAATTTGTTGTTCAAAACTTAGCTTATTAAATTCCTTCCAGTTTAAAAGCAGGCCATTTTTCTTAAAAAAAATTTTTACTTTTTCAAAAAATGGACTTAGCTCAATTTTATCTTTTTCTAAATTTATTTCAGTTTCAATTATATCATTATCAAACTTATTATATTCAACTTCAAATTCTCTATATAATTTTGAATTGTCAACCTCTTTTACAATTTTAAATCTAGTAACACCGGTTAAATTTATAAGAATTCTTCCATCTTTATTTTTTACGAAATCACTAATTTTTCCTAAACACCCAACTTCATATAAATCTTTTACATTTTTTTTAGATTGGATCATGCCCATTAATTTATCTTTTTTATAAGTATCATTTACTAAATCTAAATATCTTTTTTCGAAAATATTTAATGGTAAATTTGTTTTAGGAAAATAAATTACTCCACTTAAAGGAAATATCGGTATTTTACTTGGAAATTTTTTTTTCATATTTTATTATTTAACAAAGAATTAATAGTAAATTCAATGACTTTGCTATTAAAATTTGTTTTATTGTCGTCTTGCTTATAAATTATTCGTTATCTATAATAAGTCAATTTTGCGGGCATAGCTCAGTGGTAGAGCGTCTCGTTGCCAACGAGAAGGTCGAGGGTTCAAGTCCCTTTGCCCGCTCCATTAATTAAAATTATGACTGATTTAGCAGATAAAAAATGTGTACCATGTGAAGGTGGAATACCTGCATTTGATATAAGTCAAATACATAAATATATGAAAAAAGTGGATGGTTGGGATGTTTTAAAAGATAAAGATCAAAACTATTACATTGAAAAAAAATTTAAGTTTAAAGATTATGTTGAAAGTGAAAAATTTATTCTGAAGGTTGGCCAAATTGCAGAAACCGAGGGCCATCATCCTGATATAAAGTTTGGTTGGGGATATGCTGAGATCAAAATTTCTACTCACGCAATTAAAGGACTTGCTGAAAGCGACTTTATTTTAGCTGCAAAGATAGATAAAATTTAACTAATGATTAAAGTGTCTTGTTCCGGTAAAAATCATTTTTATTTTTGCTTTGTTGGCTTCTTCAATTACCTCTCGATCTCTTATTGAACCACCAGGTTGAACAATTAATTTTACTCCTGATTTAATTAGAGTTTTGATGCCATCAGCAAAAGGAAAAAAAGCGTCAGAAGCTGCAATTGAATTAAATAATTGTTTTGGTTGAAATTTTTTTGCCTTTTGGGTTGCTATTTTACAACTGTCCAATCTGTTCTGCTGTCCGGCTCCAATTCCTATAGTTGCATGATCTTTTACAATTACAATTGCATTAGATTTGACAAATTTACAAATTTTGTAAGCAAATTCTATTTCTTTTAATTCATTTTTTTTAGGTTTAATTTTTGTAACAAACTTCAATTTTTTTTTGTCAAAAACTTCATTATCCTTTTCTTGTACAAGAAATGAGTTATCAAACATTTTAATTGTTGTCTTTTTATTAGTATTTATATTGGAAATATCAATTACTCTCATATTTTTTTTCTTTTTAAGGATTTTTAAAGCATTTTTCTCAAAACTTTTTGCCATAATCACCTCAAAAAAAGTTTTATTAATTTCTAATGCTATTTTTAGATTAATTCTAAAATTGCAAGCCACTATACCTCCAAAGGCACTTACAGGGTCACTTGCTTGTGATTTCATAAATGACTTAATAGGAGATTTATCCGAAGCTACTCCGCAAGGGTTGGCGTGTTTTATTATAACAGTTGTAGGAATTTTTTTTATTGAATTTAAAATATCAAGACCTGCAAAAATATCATTATAATTATTGTAACTTAGATCTTTTCCGTTTAATTTTGTCAGGCCTAAAAAATCCGAATTTAAATCACTTAAGTATATAGCACTTTTTTGATGTGGATTTTCTCCATATCTAAGCTTATATATTTTTTTTCCAAAAAAAATTTTGTTTTCAGGAAAATTAATTTTTAATTTGTTGTTGAACCACTGAGAAATAGTAGCATCGTAGAATGCAGTTGAAGCGAACGCCTTGCAAGACATCTCTTCCCTAAATTTGATACTAGTTTTTCCTTTATATTTTTTAAGCTCTTCAACTAATTTATGATAATCAGATTTATCTGTAATAACTGTTACATCTTTGTAATTTTTTGCTGCTGCTCGAACCATTGTTGGACCACCAATATCAATATTTTCAATAATTTGTTTAATCTTTTTTGTTTTTTGAATTGTGTTCTTAAATGGGTAAAAATTTACAACAACAAGATCTATGGACGAAAATTTTCTTTTTTTCATTTCCATCTTATGTTTTTTGTTTGACCTATCATGTAATATTTCTGCGTGAATTCTTGGATGGAGAGTCTTAACTCTTCCATTTAACATTTCTTTGAAACCAGTATATGATGAAACTTCTGAACACTTATAACCTAAACTTTTTATTTTTTTAAATGTACCACCTGAACTTATTATGCTTATATGATTTTTTTTTAATATTTTAAGAACTTTAATTAAATCTTCTTTTTCAGAAACAGAAACCAATGCATTTTGTATTTTACGCAACATATTAAATATCCTTACTAAATTTCCAATTTATTTTTTTATCTTTATCTTTAATTATTCCACTTAATGTAATACAGAAATTATTTAATATTTGATTTCTTCCTAAAAATATACTTTTTTCTATTATTATTTTTTGATCTTGTGATTTAAACATCAAAGATTTATTTTTTTCTACCTGTATTAAAACTCCATCACCACCAATGGTTTTTACGGCCGAAATACCTGGATATAGATGAAATCTTATGTGGAAGTTCAATTCACTTGGACTATTTTCTTTTTTAATTAAAAAGTCGGTCCCATGCAAACAGCTATTCTTTTTGATTAAAATAATTTCTCTTTTATGACAAAAGCCAAATTGCTTTTCATAAGCATTGTGTTCTGCGGATGCTATTATTTGTTGTTCGTTATTTTCATACTTTAGGTTATAAACTTTAAAACTAGTTTTTAAGGAATTTCCAAGAATATTATTTAAAATTTTATTTCTCTCAAACTTTACAACAGAAGTATTATCGATACACAATGTTGATTGAGCAGAAGTTAACCTGCTAATTAGTTCTGCTTTTTTTGATATTTGTTTTCCATAACCGCAATTAGTTACTATCTTATTTTCTCCAATTACATATTCAAATGAAAGTGGTCCTGATTGATATTTATTTGAAAGTTTCATAGGCGGCGTACTTCCGACATCAAAAAAAATATCGTGTTTTTTATTTTTGAGTATATAGATTTTTCCAACTATATTTTTCGCCTTTTTCAATTTGTAATTTAATCTATCAATGTAACCGAGAAAATTTGTAATACCAATTTCTGTGGCACCATTAAAGAGAGGCATTTTTTCATTTGATGTTTTAATAGAATTTAAACAATTTAAGTTTTTTTCGATAACTTCCTCTAGATATTCAGGTACTAGGATTTGAGCATCTTTGATGCACTCTTTTATTAAAATAAAAAATTTTGAAAACGATATTAAATCATTAGGATTACGATTATTCGGAAAGCCGTTTTCATCAAAACTATTAATAATAATTTTTTTAAGTTCTTTGGTTCCAAAATCAAAATTTTCCTTATATTCTCTAAAAACAAGACCAGAAAGTATTATAGCAGTAACAACTTCTATTTTTTTTGATTGATTTGTAATAAATTTTATATTTTTTTTTAAGTGATTAATTTGAACTAGAATAGATTGAAAAAAATTAACCTTAAAAAGACCATCAGTATTTTTTAAAATCATTTCCGCATTTAAAATCCAAGATATTATTCTTTTTCCTATAATCCTGTCATTCCAAATCTCAGATTTGTATTTAGAATTTTTATGTATCCAAAATCCTAAAATCTCCTGAACAACTAAGTTATCAATTTTTCTATCTAATAAATTGAGCCATAAAAAATTGTGAAGATTATCACGTTCTTTTTTTGTTTCTTTTTTGGTCCAAAATATATGAGGTTTAACATTTTCCACTTTAAAAGAAAAATTTTTATGGCTTGTAAATACTGAAAGTAAAAAAGGATTTGGATAAAAATGAAACTTTTCTGGAATGCGCGACTGTAAAAATTTATTATAATAGCTTGTAGAGAAGTAAATTTTTTTAAAAAATTTAATTATTACTATTTTCGTTGCTAAAAAATAAAAATAAATTCTCATCAAACATTTATTAACTCAAACGAAGTAGTTGTATGTTTTTTTGTAAATCTCCACCGTTTTCTTTAAAAATTGTTGAACCTGACACAAGAATATTTGCTCCTGCTTCCTTCACAGTTTTGCTATTCTCAAAATTTATACCTCCGTCAATTTCAATATCTATTTTAAGTTTCTTTTTAGAAATTATACCTTTTAAAGATTTAACTTTCTCAAGAACTTCAGGCATAAACTTTTGTCCTCCAAAACCTGGTTCAACACTCATGATTAAGACAAGATCAACTTTATCTAAAAATTTTTCTATCAAACTTATTTTTGAATTTGGTTTAAGTGAAATTCCAACTTTTTTTTTGTGATCTTTTATAAGTTTGATCGTTTCTTCAACATCATCTGTTGCTTCGGGATGAAAGGTTATTATATCAGATCCTGCATCAGCAAAATCTTTAATAAAATTATTTACTGGAGATATCATTAAATGAACATCAAAAACTTTTTTTGTTATGGGTCTCAATCTTTTAATTACTTCAGGACCAATCGTTATATTTGGAACAAAATGTCCGTCCATAACATCTATATGGATGTAATCCGCGCCTGCTTTCTCTAATAATAAAATTTCATCACCTAATTTGCTAAAATTAGCCGATAAAATTGAAGGAGATATTTTTATTTTTGGGTCCATTCAGTGTAAATAGAATATAACTCTTTAGATATATCACTTTCTAGAGGAAAAGATAACATACCCATTACTGAATATCCAAGTAGATAAGGCATTAAATAAAATCTAAATAAATAAAAAAACCACGCAACGTAAAGTGGTATCATTGGTCTTAAAAGAAAACTTGGGGTAATAGGATCAAATATCTTAAGCAACGGATTTGTAAATTTAACAAAAACCTTCATAAAAAAGAAATTTGAGTCTTCTCTTTGAAAAATGTTCATTGCAGACCTTCCAATCAAGGTCCACATTATTATTCCAAGAATATAATCTAGTGTGAGTATCCAAATCGACATTTATAAAACAATAACATTTATTTGATAAAAAAAAAGGGGCGAATAAATCGCCCCTTTAAATTTCTAAATTATAATTTAGTGTTGTTTGCCAAGAATAGCTCTTCCACTAGGAACTCTAGTTTCATCAACCATTCTTTGTGTTGCAGCATCAGGTGCCTTAGTCATTAAACTTACTACAATCATGACTATTAAACATACTGGAGCTCCAATCATACCAAATCGCAAGTGGTCAATTCCAGTTGCGTCCGATAACCATGTATTACCCATAAACTTAGGATATACATAAATTAGATAAGCAGTTCCAGCTGCTAAACCTGAAAGCATTCCCGCAATGGCTCCTTCTCTTGTCGCTCTCTTCCACCACACTCCAAGTACAAGTGGGAAGAATAAGCCCGACATAGCAAAGTCAAACGCCCAAGCAACTGCTCCTAAGATACTAGTGATACGCATAGATGCGATATAAGCACCTGCAGCACCAATTACGACTAATAGTACTCTCGCAACTATTAATCTTTTTCTAACATCCGCTTTAGGATCAACCATCTTGAAGTAAACGTCATGAGACAAAGCGTTTGCAATTGCAAGCACTAATCCATCAGCAGTTGACATTGCTGCAGCCATACCTCCGGCAGCAACTAGTCCAGAAATTACATAAGGTAATCCTGCCACTTCAGGAGTAGCTAAAACAACCACACCCGTTCTCATAAACCATTCGTTTAACTGAAGTATTCCATCGCCATTAAAGTCAGCAATGAAAACTTGTTTTTGAGCCGACCAAGCCTGTACCCAATCAATACTCATAACTGCACTAATAGGTTTTCCTATAATACCAGTAGGTAAATTAGGATCCATTAATGAAATTTTTGATAGAGTTGCAAGCATTGGAGCTGATGAGTAAAGCAAGAAGATAAAGAATAGCGACCATGCTACTGATTTTCTAGCTTGTTTTACTGAAGGAGTTGTA
>MDTB01097800.1_pt1 | contig 11067 bp, 9 predicted proteins | sample 811161 | NCBI WGS metagenome assembly MDTB01 (sample SAMN05326650, study PRJNA326480) | marine metagenome | isolation source: seawater | place: Mediterranean Sea | collected 2009
AATTTTTTAAGAAAAGTTGCAACTTCTTTTGCAGAAAGTTGGTAAGTATTTGATGAATTGTATTCATCAAATTTATCAAGTTTTTCTTGGCCTTTTTCAAAATATTTTTCATAATTTAGGTCTCTTATATCTTTGGGAATAATAAAAAATTGTTTTTTTTCAATAGCTTTTGACATTTCGTGCTCTGATACCAAAGTTTCATGAATTTTTTCACCATGTCTTACTCCAACATTTTTAACTTTTATATTTTTTTTAAAAATAAGTTTTAATCCATTTACAAGATTATTAATGGTTGAAGCAGGAGATTTTTGAACAAGTATATCCCCCTTCTTTGCGTTTTTAAGCGCATATAATACTAAGTCAACTGATTGATCAACTGACATTAAAAATCTAGTCATATTTTTGTTAGTTATAGTTATTGGCAAATTATTTTTTATTTGACTTACAAAAAGTGGAATTACTGATCCCCTAGTGCCCATTACATTACCATATCTAGTTGCGCAGAAAACAGTTTTACTATTTCTAGACTTGGCAATCATAATTTTTTCCATCATTGATTTCGATAATCCCATTGCATTAATTGGATATACTGCTTTATCAGTGCTTAACATAATACATTTTTTTACACCTGAATACTCTGCAGCTTTCGTAATATTATTTGCTCCAATTATATTTGTATTTACTGCTTCCATAGGAAAAAACTCACAAGATGGAACTTGTTTAAGTGCAGCGGCATGAAAAATATAATCTACATTTTTTGTAGCTTCAATAACACTAGAATAGTCTCTTATATCACCTAGGTAAAATTTTAAACGATCATCATTAATTTTTTTTCTCAAATCGAACTGTTTTTTTTCATCTCTACTTAAAATCCTTACCTCTTTTATATTTGTTTTTAAGATTTTTTTTAGAACTGCATTTCCAAAAGAACCAGTTCCTCCTGTAATTAAAAAAGTTTTTTCTTTAAAATTCATAATAAAAGTTAAGTATAATTTCTAACAACTTTTCCTTTTTTGTCCAAAAAATTTTTTTTTCTCCATAAAGCACTATGAGGTTTTGATACTTTTACGTGGCTCTTGGGCCTTTTGTCTTTCGTATAGTAATATAATATTAAAGATTTCCTTGGACTTTTTTTAGGAAAATTTATAGGTTTTGGAAGACCATGGTAACTGTAATCGTGAGTATCGAATGCAACAAGTCTGTTAAATATTGGCTCTATTTTCTTTACACATCTTTTTCCATTATTTGAGTAAATACCAAATTCACCACCCCAACTTTCTTTCCAATTTGGATTAAAATAGATGAGAATATTAAGTCTTCTATTAAGTCCGGTTGCATCATGATAGTTTCCGTCAACATGTACATCTAATAAACCACCTCGCTCAGTTAAATTTAAACCACCCCCTGTAAAATATGGATCAGGTATAAGTTTTGGTATTGAAAATGACTTTGAAAGAGCCTTTAAAAATATTGAGGAGTTTAAAATTCTTACCAGATTTACCATATTATCTGGAATATCAAATTCTGAATCCCAATTTGATCTATATTTTATTTCAATAGATTTAATATTAGATTTTTCCCATTGTTTTTTTTGTTTTAAATTTGGAAAATCATTTAAACATTTTTTTGCAAATTTATTATCTAGAAAATCGTCTACTATTAAATGCTTAAATGGTTTATTAAAAAAATTTTTATTTTTTTTAGTTTTTAAAATTTTATTAGCTATTTTATTAGCATTTATTTTTAATATTCTCTGATTAGACATGTAAATTTTTTTTGGTTTGAATATGATTCATGTGATTCTTAAACATTTTTTTTACTAATTGATTCCAAGACGGATTTTTATAAGAAGTAATTTTTTTTAATTTTTTGGAATTAAGAGATCTATCAATTTTAAAATTTCGATTTTTTTTAATTTTAATATTTTTTGAATATGTTTTAGCTATTAAATTCAATAACTCAAATTTTGATATTTTATTTGATGATAAATTATATATCCCACAAATGTTTTTGTTATTCAAAATATATTTTTCTAAAAATTCAAAAATTTCAATAGTTGGCAATCCACTAAAGTAAGCTTTTGAATAACCTTCACAATTTTTTTTTTTATTTAAAAACCATTCTAGTAAGCTATATTTACTTTTCATCTCATGACCTATTATTGAAGTTCTTATGGTTAATGAGTTTTTATAATTAATTTCTCCTAACTTTTTTGAAAAACCATAAACATCAAGTGCGTTGGGTATTTGATTATCATCATAATTACCTGTTTTGCCGTCAAAAACGCAGTCTGTACTAAAATGTATAAGCTTAGCCTTCATTAATTCAGAAATTTTATAAAGCTCATGTGGAAATATAGAGTTTATATAAAAAATATCTTTTTCATCAATTTTATTAATTTTTTGTTTTATCAATCCGATACAATTTATTATTATTTCAGGCTTAAAATTCATAATTTTTGATTTTAATTTATCCAAATCATAAACATCAATGTTTGAGTCGATAAATGATTTGTATTTATTTAATTCTTTTAATATGAGCCTGGATGACCCTCTAACTTTATAATTTTTTTCAAAAAATTCTTGAAATAGTTTACTGCCTAACATGCCTGTTATTCCTAATATGTATATTTTCATTTAAATTAAAATTTTTGCCAGTGAATCTGTTATCATTTTATTCTCAAAATTATTTTTAAAGTATGATTGAGAGTTTTTACCAAGTTTATTTAAATTTTTATAATTTAAGTTTATAAGTTTTAAAATATTTTTATATAATAAATCTTCATTTTCTGGTTTTGAGCAATAACCAGCCTTTGATTCTTTTAATAACTCTTGAATTTCTCCACTAGCTGAAGCTATAATTGGTTTTCCTATACTAAAATATGTCTGCAATTTTGCTGGAATTGTAAAATTAAGAAATTTATTATTTACCAAACTTAGAAATAATGCATCAGATTTTTTGTATTCTTCATACATTTTTTTTTTAGAAATTTTTCCATAAAATATAATATTATTAATTTTAAATTTTTTTTTATAATTTAAAAGAGCTTTAAATTCTGTGCCATCTCCAAAAATTTTTATTTGTACATCTTTTTTATGTAGTTTGCGGGCAGTTTTTAAAAGCGTTAATAAATTTTGGGCCTTACCAATATTTCCAGCATAAACAATTGTAAATTTTTTATTCTTAATTTTTTTAAAATTTTTTTTTTCGAAAATTTCTGCATAGTTAGGTACATAATATATTTTTTTTGAATTAGTTCTTTTTTTAAGTATTTTTTTAAAACTATTTGATTGCGCCAATAAAATATCCCCAGATTTATATGTAAGATTTGTAAAATAATTTATAATTGTAATTATAAATTTATTTTTAATTATATTTAAAGCAATTAAATTTTCCGGCCATAGATCTTGTACCCAAATAATGAGTTTTGCTTTTTTAAATTTTTTTAAGACAAGCCCAATCCAAGCCTGAAAAATAGGCGAAGATGCAAATACTAATATATGATCAAACCTTTTTTTTTTAAGCTTTAATAATCCAAAAAATATACCAAATATTATAAAAGCAATATAATTAAATAATATTAGTAGGTAGCTAGATTTTCCCCTAGGGAAAGTTGGGACTCTATGTATTAGAAATTTTTTTTTATAATTTTCAGTTTTAAAATTATACCATTTATAATTTTTATATATTAGACCCTCGGGATAATTGGGATTAGACGTCAAAACTTCGACTTCATAGCCTTTATTTACAAGATTATTAACTACATCAGTAGATCTAAAATTTTCAGGCCAGAAATTTTGGCAAATAAATAATATTTTTTGTTTCTGGGTCTTATCTTTCATGATAAATCTTTTGTTTATCCGTTAAAACATGAAACAAAAACTTGTAAGTATTATTATGAATTGTCATAATGGCGAAAAATATCTTAAAGAAGCTATACATTCTATACTTATACAATCTTACAAAAATTGGGAACTAATTTTTTTTGATAATGCATCAGATGATAATTCAGCTAATATAGTCAAAAATTTCAAAGACAAAAGAATAAAGTATTATTATTCAACATATGTAAACTTAGGTGTGGCAAGAAAAAAAGCTTTTCGACTGTGCAAAGGTGAATATATATCTTTTTTAGATTGTGACGATTATTGGGTGAAAAATAAACTTAGATTACAAATAGGTCAGTTAAATAAGTATCCTAAATCTGGTTTAAGTTTTAGTAATTCTGTTTTTTTTAAAAATAATAAAAAAAAATTGTTATACGATATCAAACCTTACGATGGATATATTTTTGAAAAGCTACTGGAAAAATATTATATTAGTTTTGATACTGTTGTTATTAAAAGATTTTATTTAAATAAATTAAAACATATTTTTGATGAAAGATTTACTATTGCCCATGATTTAGATTTATTAATTAGATTAAGCACGATTTGTGAGTTTAAATATATAAATAAACCATTATCGTGGTGGAGAATTCATGATCAAAGTTTTAGTCAAAATAAAATTGGAATAGTTAACAAAGAAAAAGATTATTTTTTAATTAAATTGAAAAAAATTATTAAAAATAAGGCTAATAAAAAGAAACTATTATATTTATTTGAAAAAAATATCATAAAATCAAAATTAGAAGAATATGTAATTAATAACGATCTAAAGAAATTTAAATCGATAGTTTTAAAAAAAAAAATGTTTAATTTAAATATTTTTGTTTTACTAATATTGATTTTGATCCCAGGAGGTAAATATATTTATACTTTTATGAAAAAATCATGGTAAATGAAAAAATAATAAACTTGAATAATGGTAGATCAGCCTTAGATGTTGGCATAAAAATTTTACCTATAAAAGAAGAATCAGAAATACTTGTACCTGAAATAATTTGTGATGTTGCGATTAAAGTTTTTTTGAAAAATAAATTAAAGATCGTATATTATAAATTAAATAGTAAATTTGATCCAGTCTGGTCAGATTTGAACAAAAAATCTTATTCAAAGGCATCATGTATTTTAATGGTACATTTTTTTGGGTATCCTCAAAACATAAAAAAATTTAAAAATTTTGCAAAAAGAAAAAAACTTTTTTTAATTGAAGATAATTGTCATTCTTTAAACTTAGAAATTAATAAAACAATTTTAGGGAAAAATGGGGATATAGGAGTTGACTCGCCAAGAAAAATATTTTCAGAATTGTACTCTGGTGGACGTCTTTATATTAATAATAATGCAGATTGTAAATTAGAGTTACTAAAATATAAACCGAATTTTTTGCTAAGATATAAAAAAAAGATTAAGAAAGACTTTAAAAAAATATATACAAATTTAAAATTTTTGGGAAAACGACCTGAATATGAGTCACCATTTTTATATTCAGACATGGATAATAATTTTAAAATAAAAAAAATGGATAGTTATTCTGAGAATTATCTTAAAAAAATAAATTTTAAACTAGAGTCCAGAATTAGAGTTAAACTATTTAAAAAAATAGAAAAATTTGCAAGAAAAAATCAAATTAAGCCTGTCTTTAAAGTAAAATCAAATCTTATACCAATGTGCTTTGTTGGAATTACAAAAAGCAAAAGCCATGCAAGTAGACTATTTGATTGGGGGTGGAAAAATAAAATTGAAATAACATCGTGGCCAAGTTTTTATTCAAAATCAAAAATAGATAAAAGACTTTTAAATAGATGGGGTAAGTATATCTGCATACCTTTAAATCAAAACTTAAATAAAATATAATTAATAAATGAAAGATGAAAATCATGTTATAATAAAAAATAAGTTTGATGATGAATTAGAAAGCAATTGGAAAGAGTTAGAAAAAAATTCAAATATATCTATTTTTCAAACGTATGACTGGCAAATTAATTGGCAAGAAAGTTGTAAGGAAGATTCTGAGAATGTTATTTTACTTTACTATAAAAAAAATAAATTAATCTCAATATTTCCCCTTATTATAAATAAAAAATATTATTTAAAAATTTTGACATGGAGTGGATTTCCCTTTTCGGACTACAATCAACCGTTAATAAGAAATAACTACAAATTAGAAAAAGTAGATTTTAAATTTTTAATATCAGGTTTGTCAAAAAAATATAAATTTGATGTAATAAATCTTATTAATAACGTTAGTTATGATTTTTTAGATTATAAAGATTACAATTCTAATAGAGCATATAAACTGGTTTATAAAAATTACAATACCTACGATATCATAATAAACAAATATGAGAAAAAGATTAATTATGAAGAAAATCGATTGAAGAAAAAATTTAATTATAAAATCTATTTAGATCCAGACAAAGAAAAAAAAATAAAAATTTTAAATTTTTTTCTTAAAAAAAAATTTGATCAATTAGAAAGAACTAACGCTTGGAATTATTTAAAAATTAAAATATTTAAAAATTATATTTTAAAATTAGAAAAATTTGATAAAAATAAAATTAACTTTAGCTGTGTCGAAGTGAACGGAAAGATTATTTCATCCCATATTGGTTATACTTTAAATCGAAAGTTTTATTATATTTTACCTGCTTATGATTATAGTTTTAAAAAATATTCACCTGGAAATATTTTATTATTTAGATTAATTAAATTGTATAAATCAATGAATTTTACTGATTTTGATTTAACAATTGGAGATGAAAAATATAAAGAGAAATTCACAAATTACAAAATAAATTTATTTGATTATATTTGTTGTTGCAGTTTCTTAGGAGTTATTTATTACCTTAAAGTAAAATTAAAAATAATTATTAAAAAGTTGCTTAATAAATAAATTATTGAACTTTTTATAAAGTTTAAAGTTAGGTAGATATAATTATTTTTAAAATAGTGATTTTGATATCTTATTTTGATATATATATGAAAACTCGCTCACACACACTGCAATTTCTCTCATATTTTGCTCGTGTACTTTAACTATATTTCCATTCCCACCTATCAAAATAGTTTCTAAATTTAAATCACCATTTATTATTGATTGCCAAGTTGATTTATCACTAACAAAAAAAATTTTGTTTTTTTCTTCATTTACTATTTTTACTTCATGTAAGCTTTTTACCTTAAACTCTAAATCTAAATTTGTTTCGATTTTTTTTTTTTATAAATTCATTGGTGAGATTTTCGATATTTTTTAATAATTTATCAAATAAATTTGATTTTATTTCTCTATTTTTTATAACTTTACCATCAATTATTTTATCTCCAGGATTAAGTTGTTTGATAAATGGATGATTTTTAACTATATCTTGAACATCGTCGTAATATGATAAGTTGTCTTCATTATCAAATTTATATTGATTAGCATAAATAAAAGCAAGATCAGGTCTAATTTTATCAATATTTTTTTCAAAATCTGAAATAAATTTATTATGTTCTGATCTAATTATTTCTTTTTTTTTTTTTAAATGAAGGTTTGAAAATTTTGCTGGAAAGCTGCTAGCTATACCAATTTGCGAAAAATAATATATTTTTTTATTTTTGGATATTTCTTTTATTTTATCAATAACTTCTTTTGGTTGTTCTCTATAATTATCATTCGCATGTATTATTAATTCATCGTCATTAGAAATTAATATGATGGAGTCATTTTTCATTTCTTTATTGCTATAACTATAGAAAGAATTACCATTTAATTTAATGGGAGTGTCAAAATTTTGTTCTATTTCAATGGGTGTTTTTGATGAGATATTACTAACTCTTTTTAAAAATCCTTTAGATTTAAAATTAGTTATAAGAATTTGAGAATTTTTTAAATAATTCTTAATAAAAAAATCATCTAAATGGTCATCATGTCCATGACTAATCACTGTAAATATATTGCTATCTTTTTTTACAATTTTTTCGATGTCCTCATAGTTTGGTGATGGATTTTGATACCATGTGCCAAAAGCTGGTGATATAAACCATGGGTCAGTTAATATAGTAATTTTTTTATCAACAATTGATAGTGATGAATGGTTTATAAAAGAAATTTCGTAACTTGCCATTTATTTTAATTTAAAATTCATTTCAATAATTTTGTTAGGATTTGATTTTATTATTTTAAAACCAATCTTTTTATATATCATAATAGCATATTTATTTGTTTTTTTAACAAATAGATAAAATTTTTTAATATCAAAATTTACATTAGCATACATCAAAGATAACTTTGTAGCCTTGTAACCAATGCCCTTATTCCAATAATTTTTATTTCCAATTACTATGTGAAATTGTGCTTTCTTATTAACTATATCTGTAAAATAAATGTTTCCAATTAATTTATTGTTCTCAAGAAAGATTGATAAATTTTTCCTATTTTTTCTTCTTTTTATTTTTTTAAACCATTGGATTTCGTCTTTAAGAGTAATTTTTTTTTTTTGAAATTTGCCAGCACCTAATGTTTTGGACCATATTGTTTTTTCATTACGCCATTTATATGATATTTTTAAATCTTCAATTCGTTGTGATTTTAAATATACATTATACATGAATTATTAAAGTTAATTGATTATACTTATAAATATTAATCATAACCTATTTCATTATAAAAAAATACTTTAAGCTATTCATGTTTTACTAGTTGTAAAATTTGTTCCTAATGTTGTTTTAAGATGAGCATGAATGTCACACTTTATCTTCTTTAGTAATAAATTTTAATTATCAACAAATTAATAACCATATATATCTCTATTGTGACTTTTAATAGTCTGATATAGAGTGACATTATATTTTTTTTTGATACCTATTCATTATGAAAATTTGTATTTTAACAACACCAATTAGACCTATCCCAACTCAATTTCCCCCTATGGGTTCTATGTTTATTATACAATCTTTGAGAGAAGATGGTCATGAAGTGGATTTTTTTAACATAGACTATCATAGATATACACATGAACAGATTTTAGATTATTTTAAAAACAATAAATACGATTCAGTTGGAATTAGTGCAGTAGTATCTACCGCGTATGCATATACAAAATATATTTCTGATTTAATTCACAAATCAAATCCTCAATGTACAATTTTTTTAGGTGGAGGACTTGCTGCAAGTGCAAATGTGTTATTAGAAAAAACCAAAGTAAAATATTGCGTAATAGGTGATGGAGAACTAATAGCTAAAAACCTTATTAAGTCTCTAGAAGAAAATAAAACTAGTGATGAAGATATTCAAAATATTAAAGGAATTACATTTAAGAATAAAAAAGGTGAAATAGTATTTACAGGTTATGATAAACCTCTTACTGCTGAAAATTTACTTCTGCCTGATTATAATATCTTGGAAAAAGATGGATCAATAGATCATTACATAGCTGAACAGGAAGTTCACAGACTTTATCCTGATAAAGAAAAACAAGAGATTAAAACTAAGTCAGCTTTTGTAATAACATCAAAAGGTTGTGTTGCGAGATGTACATTCTGCCACAGATTTGAGAAAGGGTATCGAGTAATGCCAGTACAGAAAATTATCGACTATATGCTCTTCTTAAGAAAAAAATATGGTGTAACTTTTATTTTTGTAGGTGACGAGAATTTCGGCTCCTATAAAGAAGCTACTAAAGACCTTGTAGCTCTTATGGGTAAGCATGGTTTCAAATGGTCAGCTGCTGGCGTTAGAGCACATACTGTTGATTATGAAATGTTAAAATTTTGGAAAGATAATGGATGTGAATCGGTATTGTATGGAATTGAGTCTGGTAGCAAAAAAATGTTACAAGTTATGGAAAAGAAAATAACTCGTGAAGCAAATATTAAAGCTATAAAAGCAACTTATGATGCAGGGCTACCAACTATAATTCAGTATGTGATTGGTATGCCTGGAGAGACAGACGAAACTATAAGCGAAAGTTATGAATTTCTTAAAGAAAGTATAAAATATTATCCTGATAATTTTAGAAAACAATATGATTTTGTTACTAGTATAAATTATGCTCAAGCTCTACCTGGAACTCCATTGTATGAATATGCAAGAGAACACGGTTATATTGGAAAATCAATTAATGAAGAGGAGCAATATTTAATAAATATAAGTGATAAAGATGCTTATAGTGTTGAGCATTTTATTAATTATACAAAACAACCTCTGTTAAAAGTTTATTCATGGAGACATCTAATTAAATGGAAAATTTGGAGAGAGCATGCAAGGGTGAATTTGCAAATTAATTTGAGTAAATTAACTATAATTATTGGTCTAATGTCAATGATGCTAAAAAAAATATATCCATTTAAATTTAATTCTCAATTAGAAACTGTTTTGCACAAATTTAGATTTATAAGAAAACAAGAGAAAAAGGCTTCATTCATTAACTTTGGAAATAAAGTTAGAACGATTGAGGCACTAAGATTACTTTTTCCATGGAATAAATATACCTATCCTTTCCTTTGTTTGATAATTGCTTATCATGAAACGAAAAGCTTAAAGTGGACATTTAAGTTAATATTTGAGCATTTAATATGGAGTTTTAGCAAAAGACCTGATCTTAAAAGTTTACCTTCAATTTCTCTTCGTAAAATTGTAAATATCGATGACAATGATCAGACATTAGAATTAAGAAAAGGTAGATAAGAAATAAAAAATAATTGACATTTTAGACTAATTTTATAAATTTTATTTGTACTGAAATGCATGGTGGGAAATCAGTGTGAAATACATTGGCTGTACCTGCAACCGTAAAGTCGGAGCGCCACCCAGTGCAGTCCGCTGCTGAATGATGACCAGGGAAAGTCTAGTTCTGTAATTTAAAATTAAGCAGAGGCATAAAAAAATTAAAGATTGGTAAATTTTATTACCAATTTAGAAAGAAAGAAATGCCTTATGATTTTAAGAATAAGTCTTGTTTTAATTTATTTTTTATTATGTTTTAAAACTAGTGTTGCTGATGATATACCAATAATAGTTATAGCACCAAGTAAAATATACCAGTCATATAGTACAGTAGGTACATCTGTTACATCTTTGAGCAATAAAGAGATACAAGAAAATGGAGAACTTTTTTTAGGTGAAGTTTTAAATGATAATTTACCTGGTATGAATTATTTTAGATCAGGCGGCTATGGCACAGTATCTGGAGTACAACTAAGA
>MDTB01200497.1_pt1 | contig 11067 bp, 12 predicted proteins | sample 811161 | NCBI WGS metagenome assembly MDTB01 (sample SAMN05326650, study PRJNA326480) | marine metagenome | isolation source: seawater | place: Mediterranean Sea | collected 2009
CATTAGAATTTTTTTACAAAAAAATATCTTTGTATATATAATATGTCAATATAACTTACCAATAATGAGTGAACTTTTATACCTAAAAGACATACATGTTAAAGAATTTATAGAAAGACTATTTGTTGCATATAGAGAGTCTTTTGCAGATCCTAAAAAAACCCTTGATAGCCTGTCTTTGGGCACCGCACATCATAAAGCATTACTTCTAATTTCTCTTTATAATGGGATAACTATATCAGACTTACTTAAAAAACTAAAAATAACTAAACAAAGCTTAAATCGAGTTTTAAAAGATCTGGATAAAAGTGAATACATAATATTTAAAAAAGACCAACAGGATACGAGAGTAAAGCATATATTTCTTACAGAAGAAGGAAATATAGTTTATCAAAAAATTTTTGAAATTCAAAAAAAGAGGATTTATAAAGTATTATTGAACTCCTCTTCAGAAGAGGTGACACACTTTAATAAGATAATAAAAGAATTAATAAATGAAAAAATTTAAAGCTCATATTTTGGTTGTAGATGACGATGATAGAATAAGAGAACTTTTAAAAGAATATTTAACAAAAGAAAATTATTTAGTTTCCACTTCAAATAATGCAGAAAATGCGAAACAAAAAATAGAACTAATTAAATTTGATATTATTATACTTGACATAATGATGCCAGGCCAAAGTGGATTAGAATTAACATATAGTTTGAGAAGTAAAATTAATACTCCAATTATATTGTTAACGGCAAAAGGTGAAGCGAGTGAACGTATTGAGGGTTTGGAAAAAGGAGCAGATGATTATATTGCAAAACCTTTTGAGCCAAAAGAATTAGTTTTAAGAATACAAAATATTCTTAAAAAGACAAAAGAAAAAATTCAAATTAATGAGATTGAATTTAATGAAATTAATATTAACTTGAAAAAATTAGTTATAATTAAAAACAAAAATACATACAAAATAAATAATACAGAAAAAATAATTCTTGAAAAAATGATCAACTCTCCAGGTCAAACATTTTCTAGAGAAGAAATTGGTAAACTAATTAAGTTTGACAAAGAAAGATCTATTGACGTAATCATAACAAGATTGCGAAAAAAAATTGAAGATGATCCAAAAAATCCTAAATATCTTCAAACAATTAGGGGAACTGGTTATGTTCTTTGGATAGAATAAATGTTTAAAAAAATCTTACCTAAACGTCTTTTTTACCGAGGCCTTCTTATTGTTGCGGCTCCTGTGATAATTATGCAATTAATAATATCTATAGTTTTTTTTGATAGTCTTTGGATAAAAACTAATAATGGGATGACAAAGGCATTGGTAGGAGAAGTTAATACATTTCTTAAAGCTTATCAAAATGAAGAATATAACAGAGAATCTTTAACAAATCTTTTTCAAAAATATTTAGATTTAAGTATTTCATATGAAGGCTCAAAAGTTATGCCAAAAGATATACCAGAAAAGTGGTATAGTCCTATTGATAGAAGTCTTAGAAGAGAACTTAAAGCAAAAAATTTAACTTATTGGTTTGATACAAGGTCATATAAAAACCTTATTGATTTAAAAATAAAATTTTCAGATGGTTACTTTCAATTTTTTATTCCTAAAGAAAGGGTTACAAGCAGTTCTGCTAGATTATTTGCACTCTGGATAACTCTTCCTGCTTTATTTGTTATTGCAATAGCAATTATATTTCTGAAAAACCAAACTAGGCCTATAATTAAATTGGCAAAAGCCTCTGAGAAATTTGGTAAAGGTGAAAATATTGATGACTTTAGACCATCTGGTGCTCTAGAAATAAGAATGGCTGGATACGAATTTGATAAAATGCGAAAAAGGATACAAAGGCATCTAAATCAAAGATCTGAAATGTTGTCTGGCATTAGCCATGATCTAAGAACTCCATTAACTAGAATTAAACTACAACTTTCAATGATTAAAGAAAAAACAATAAGTGCAAAAATGTCTCAAGACGTAGTAGAGATGGAAAAAATGCTTAATGAATATCTGCAATTTACTAGCTCAAGCTCAATTGAAAAAACTAAAACTTTTGATCTTTCAGAATTACTAGAACTAACAATTAATAGATATGAAAATGATAATATTTCATCTGATATTCAAAATAAAATTTATATTGATGGAAGAAAAAATCTTATACAAAGATGTTTAAATAATGTTTTAGATAATTCTATAAAATTTAGCAAAAAAATAGTTGTTTCATTAAATAAAAGTAAAAGTAATATTTTAATTTCTATTGATGACGATGGACCAGGAATTAAACAAAATGAAATGAAAAATGTTTTTAAACCTTTTTATAAAATTGATAAGGGAAGAGATGTATCAAACTCAAGTGTAGGTTTAGGTTTGTCAATAGCTTTAGATATAATTAAATCCCATGGGGGAAAAATAAATCTTTCTAAATCAAAGTTTGGAGGCTTAAGAGTTGAGATTAACCTACCTTTTTAGTTTCTTTTTTTTTTTTATTCTGTGATGAAAGTTTTTTTTCTAAATTTTGTATCCTTTTTTCTAAAACCTCTGTTTCTTCTTTTGTAGCAAGGTGCATTTTGAATACAATTTCATCTCGTTTAGTTTTTAGAATGTTTACAATTTCTAAATTTAAATCTTTATAACTAATTAACCCTTGTTCTATAAGTTTAGTAATTTTATCAATCATAAAATTTGATTTTTTCATATATTTAAATATTTAAAATGTTATATCTTATTTTTTAAAATGAAAGACTATATTAAAAATTTTAATCTTATATTAATATTTTTATTTTTATTATCATTAAGTTATTTTCAAGCAAAAAATCAAAGTTTTGGATATGTGATAGATCAAGATTGGACAATTATTTATAATTCTTTATTAATAATATCAAATTTTGAACAGGAATACATTGATCATCCTGCATATACAACATTCGCAATTTACGGGCTAATTTTAAAAACACTTAATCTATTTTTTAATAATTTAAATTTAGATATTTTAAATATTTTAGACAATTCGGATCCAGGTAATAATTTACAAAAAATTTTTACTCTCATAAGAATTTTTAATTCAGTGATAATTTTTTTAATATTTTGGACAATATATAAAACCCTAAAATTATTTAATCTAAAAGAAATTTACAATCAATTAATTTTATTAACGTTTTTATTTTTTGAGTCAAATTATCAACTATTATTTTTACTAAGATCTGAAGCGCTATCAGTTTTGTTTTTTTTATTTTCTAATTTTTATTTTATTAAATATTTAAAAGGTGAATTTATGAAAAAAAATATTTTGCTAGGATCAATATTTTTTGCATTATCTATACTTGCCAAAACCCAAGTAATACTTCTCTTTTTTGGTATGCCTTTTATATATATATTTTTAAATGAAAAATTTTTTAAAAATAATGGATTAATAATAAAAAATACTTTCTTTGATAAAGTTATTTTTATATTTGGATCTTTGGCAATTTTAGTATCAATTTTACTATATTTCAAATATCCAGCTCCGACTGACTTGGTTTTTTTTAGTTTATATTTATTTGTATATTTATTTTTTTATAGCTTTTTTAATAAAATAAATTTTACAAATATTAAAAAAATAATCAATTTTATTTATTTATTTATTTTTGGAATTTTTATTACTTTTTTTATAATTATTGTTTTAGATATTACTAAAATAATACAATTTGATTATTCAATTATTCCTAACAACTTTGCCAGACCTATTACTCATATGTCTTCTTTTACAGGATATAATATCACTGATAATAATTTTGTTAATATTCTTGAAAGAGTTCAAAAAAATATATTTAATTTAAATTTTATTATAATTCTTTTAATGAAAAATATATTTATTATATTTTTTATTCCATTTATTTTTTTATATATTTCTAAAATAAGAAATAAATTAAATATTTTTTACACTATATTTATTTTTTTAAATTTTTTATTCATTTCAATAATTTTCCTAGTTTTTAGATCTCAACCATTTTATCAAATTTATCTAATACCACTAACTCTATTCTTATTATTGGAGCTTGCTTTTATGGATAGGAAAAAAATATTTATTTTGTTTATTTTTTTATTTACACTCACTAATTTTAATGCTGTTTACCAAACTATCAGTATAGGCTTTAAACCTGATAGAACTGTGATTAACCTTTGTGGATATAGTAAGCCAAATTGGAATATGGTAAATAGAAATCTTGGTAATTATGATAAATTTCAATCATTATTTTGTAAATTTAAATAAATGTTTATTAATAATTTAGATCCAGTAGCATTTGAACTATTCAGTTTTCAAATTAGATGGTATTCACTTTCATATATAATTGGAATCCTTTTAGGATGGGTGTACTGTAAAAAAATTATAAGAGATGAGAGTATTAAAAATTTATTTGATGATCTTATAACTTTTATAATTCTTGGTATTATAATTGGTGGTAGATTAGGATATATATTACTATACAACCCCTTTTATTTTTTTAAAAATCCACTGGAAATTTTTATGCTCTGGAATGGTGGTATGTCTTTCCATGGAGGTTTATTGGGTATAATTTTTGTAACAATAATTTATGGAAAAAAAAATAATCAAAATCCTTATAAATTTTTAGATGTAATTGCAATTGCAGCTCCAATAGGAATTTTTTTTGGTAGGATATCGAATTTTATAAATTCAGAATTATATGGACGTGCAACCGATGCTTACTGGTCAGTAATATTTACAAAAGTAGATGATGTATCAAGACACCCATCACAATTATATGAAGCTTTTTTTGAAGGTATAATTTTATTTATGTTAATGAATTATTTTTTAAAAAAAAATTATCTTTCTAGACCAGGTTTTTTGTCTTCTCTTTTTCTGATATTTTACTCATTTTTTAGATTTTTTATTGAATTTTTACGACAGCCAGATGAACATATCGGATTTGTTATTATGTATTTGAGTATGGGTCAAATTATTAGTGTAGGTTTTTTTCTTATAGGATTATTATTATTTTTTAAAACCAGAGATGAAATTAGATAAAAAAAATCTTATTCCTTTTGATAAATTTATGGCTGATATGCTTTATAATCCTAAAAAAGGTTACTACATGAAATCTAACCCTTTCGGTAAAAATGGTGACTTTATAACATCGCCGAATATTTCGTTAATGTTTTCGGAAATGATAGCATTATGGTGCATATCTTTTTTAAAAAGAAATATTAAACAAGAAAAAGTTAATATTATAGAATTAGGTGCTGGGAATGGTGAGATGATTTTTCAAATTATAAAAGTATTTAAAAAATTAAACATGAAGGCAAATTTTTTTATTGTCGAAAAAAGTGACAATTTAATAAAATTACAAAAAAAAAAATTATTTTCTTATAATGTTAAATGGCTTAAATCAATAACTAAGGTAGCTACAAAAAATAATATTTTTTTGGCAAATGAACTATTTGATGCATTGCCAGTTAAGCAATTTGTCAAAAAAAAAAATTCATGGTTTGAGGTATATGTTAAAAAAAATTTAGATGGAAAATATAAGCTAATAAATATAAAAAAAGATATTAAATCAATTGAAAAAAAAATTAATATAAAATTTGAAAAAAATCAAAATTTAATTGAATTTTCATTTGAAGCCTTCAATATAATTTCTCAAATTTCAAAAAAAATAAAAAATTCTAGAAGTGCATTGCTGATTTTAGATTATGGTACAACACAAAAAAAAATGAAAAATTCTATTCAGGCTATCTATAAACATCAATATGTTGGTATTTTTGATAAACCTTACTTATCTGATATTTCATACTGCCCAAACTTTTATTTATTAAAAAAAATTTTTACAAAGAATAATCTTTATGTGAATGGAATTACGACACAAAAGGAATTTTTAGAAAAATTAGGAATAGTAAATAGGGCCGAGATTCTAGCTAAAGACTTACCATTTTCGTCTAAAGTAAACATTTATTATAGATTAAAAAGATTAATTGATAAAAAATATATGGGAAATTTATTTAAAGTTATGTTTATAACTAAAAGTAAAAATTCCTTCAATTTAGGTTTTTAAAATGCTTAAAAGTAAAAAACTATTAAAATTCAATAAAATAAGCCATGGTTTTTTTGGACGAAAAGGTGGTTATTCAAAAGGCATTTATAAAAGTTTAAACTGTGGAATTGGGTCAAAAGATAACAAGAAAAATATAAAAAAAAATTTAAATGCAATTTGTAAAAAAATAAAATGTAATAAAAATAACTTAGTCTTAATGAACCAAACGCATAGTAGTGATGTAAAATTTATAAATTCTCATAAAAATTTTAATTCGAACAAGATCAAGTGTGATGCATTAATTACAAATCTTAGAGGAAAATGTTTAGGAGTTTTAACTGCTGACTGTGCACCAGTCCTAGTATATGACAATGATCTCAAGATGATAGGGGTTGTTCATGCGGGATGGAAAGGTGCATATAAAGGTATAATAAAAAAAGTTCTTTCATTTTTTAAAAAAAAGGGAAGCAATTTTAAGAATATAAATATTGTGATTGGACCATGTATATCAAAAGATAATTATGAGATTAAAGAGGATTTCAAAAAAAAATTCATTCAAAAAGATCCAAAGAATAGTGAATTTTTTTATAGAAAAAAAACAAAAACATACTTTAGCCTAAATAATTACGTAAAAGATCAAATAAGTAAATTAGGTGTAAAAAATATTGAGATTATTAATAAGGATACTTATAAATCAAAAAATAATTTTTTTAGTGCTAGAAAATCTTTAAAAAATAAAGTAAATGATTATGGTAGAAATATTTCAGTAATTATGATTAATTAAAGCTTTCTAATGAAACTACTCACAGGAAATAGTAATAAAAATCTTAGTAAAAAAATTTCAAAATTTTTAAAAAGTAAACTTGTTAACTCCAATATAAAAAAGTTTGCAGATGGTGAAATTTATATTGAGATAAATGAAAATATCAGAGGAAATAGTATTTTTATAATTCAATCTGTTTCTTCTCCAGCTAATGACAATCTTATGGAGTTATTAATTTGCATTGATGCTTTGAAAAGATCTTCTGCAAAAAACATTACAGCTGTAATCCCTTATTTTGGTTACGCAAGGCAGGATAGAAAGGTTGTTCCTAGAACGTCTATTTCTGCAAAACTTGTTTCTAACCTTATAACAAAGGCTGGGGCAGATAGAGTTGTAACAGTTGATTTACATGCGGGACAGATTCAAGGTTTTTTTGATATACCAGTTGATAACCTTTTTTCAACTCCAATATTTGCTAGACATATTAAAAAAAATCTTAAGGGAAAAAATATGATTTGTGTTGCTCCAGATGTAGGTGGTACGCAAAGAGCTAGAGCGCTTGGAAAAATTTTAGATATAGGGCTTGCTATAGTTGATAAAAGAAGACCGGCACCAGGAAAATCTCAAGTTATGAATGTGATAGGTAATGTTAAAAACAAAACATGTATTTTGGTTGATGACATCATTGACTCGGGTGGGACTATTGTTAACGCGGCAGAAGAATTAATTAAAAAAGGAGCAAAAGAGGTTCACGTATATGTTTCTCATGGAGTGCTAAGTGGATCAGCAATAGATAGAATTAAAAAATCAAAAATTAAGAAGTTAGTAATTACAGATACTATTGATAACCATGAAAAAATAAAAAAAGTAAGAAATATTGAAGTTTTAACTATATCTGGGCTAATGGGTGAAGCAATCAAACGAATATCTAACTCAACTTCAGTTTCTGATTTATTCAAATAATTTACTTGAGTTATTAAATAACATAGGTTAAAAAACCGCTTTTATGAATTCAATAGAATTATCACTAAGAAATACAAAAACCAAAGGGGAACTTAATTTATTAAGGTTAGAAGACAAAGTTCCAGGAATAATTTATGGTGGATCAGATGAGAATAAGAAAGTTTCTGTTAGTAAAAAACTATTAAAAAGTTTAATAGAGAAAGAAAATTTTTTATCAAACATTTTAACTGCAAACATTGATGGTAAATCTGAAAATGTACTTCCGAAAGAAATTAGGTATAACACTTTATCAGATGAGCCGTTGCATATTGACTTTCAAAGGATAGTAAAAGGTACAAACGTTATATTGGAAATACCAGTAAAGTTTATAAATCACGAAAAATCTCCAGGACTTAAAAGAGGTGGTGTATTGAATATTGTCAGAAGAAAAGTCGAACTTAAATGCCTTGCTGAAAATATTCCAGGCGAACTTGTGGTAAATCTTGAAAACGTAGATATAGGTGAAAGTTTTAAAATTTCGTCAATCAACTTACCTGAAAAGGTTGTTCCAACAATTCAAGGAAGAGATTTTGTAATAGCAACTCTTGCTGCGCCAACTGTTATAAAGGAACCTGAAAAACCATCTGAAGCAACTGAAGAGGCAAAAGAAGGTGAAGAAGGAGCAACAGAAGTAGAGGCTAAAGCAGGTGAAGGTGAGAAGAAAGACTCGGAAAAAAAAGATAACGAGGAAAAAAAACCTCCTCAAGAAAAAAAATAATTCAACAATAGTGATAACCGTTTTTTAAATATGCTTCTTTTTGTGGGACTTGGTAATCCTAGTCCAGATAATGAAAATAATAGACACAATATTGGATTTAAAATTATTGATGCTATAAACCAGAAGTATAGTTTATCAAAACAAAAACCAAAATTTAAAGGTTTGTTAACGACAGGAAAAATTGGTGATGTTAAAATTTTTGCCATAAAGCCATTAACCTTCATGAATAATTCTGGAATTTGTATAAGAGAATTAATAGAATATTTTAAAATTGATCCAGAAGATGTGATTGTTTTTCACGATGATTTAGATATTGACTTCGGAAAAATTAAAACAAAATTTGGAGGATCTAGCGCTGGTCATAATGGAATTGAATCTTTGGACAAATTTATAGGCAAAGATTATTCTAGAGTAAGAATAGGGATAGGAAAACCAAATGGTAAGGCGCAGGTTTCTGATCATGTTTTAAAAGATTTTGATGATGATGAAATAGTAGAATTAGAAAATATTACAAAAAATATCACCGACTCTATTGCAATTTTAATTGAAAAAAAATTAGATCTTTTCTCAAGTACAGTAAATAATAATTAATGAGTTTTAAATGTGGAATTGTTGGTTTGCCCAATGTAGGTAAATCAACTTTATTTAATGCTTTAACTAATTCTAACAAGGCACAAGCAGCTAATTTTCCATTTTGTACGATTGATCCAAATATTGGTATTGTTTCTGTTCCCGATGAAAGACTAGATCAATTAAATAAAATTTCAAATTCAAAAAAAAAAATTAATACGACAATATCGTTTGTAGATATAGCGGGATTAGTCAAAGGAGCGTCAAAAGGTGAGGGTTTAGGTAACAAATTCTTATCCCATATTCGTGAAGTAGATGCAGTAATTCATCTTATAAGATGTTTTGATTCGGATGATATTCAAAATGTAAATCCAACAGTCGATCCAATTAGAGATTTAGAAATTATCGAAACAGAAATGATGATCTCAGACATGGAGTCGATAAATAAAAGACTTGAAAAGAATAATAAAAAAAATATTGAAGAAGAGCAAGTTACTATTTTAGAAACAATTCTTGATTATATAGATAATAATAAAGACTTTGATAATCTTATTAAAAAATTTTCTAAAAAACAGTTAAACTTATCAGGGCTTTTATCTGTAAAACCAAAGATCTATGTTTGTAATGTAGATGAATCCAGTGTTGTTACTGGTAATGCATATACTAGAAACTTTATGGAAAAATATGGAAAAGCTAATACATTGATTGTATCTGCTGATATTGAAAATCAAATAAATTCCCTTGATTCTGAGGAAAAAAATAATTATATGAAAATGATTGGACTTGAAAATACTGGATTAGGATTATTAATAAAAAAAGGCTACAATATTCTCGAATTAGATACTTTTTTTACATCAGGGCCTGAAGAAACGCGAGCTTGGACTATTAGAAAAAATTGCTTGGCTCCAGAAGCCGCTGGAGAAATACATACAGATTTTGAAAAAGGATTTATTAGAGCTGAAACTGTGTCTTATGAAGACTTTGTATCAAACAATGGGTGGGTTAATTCTAAAACCAATGGTAAAATGAGATTAGAAGGCAAAGATTATATTGTAAAAGATGGTGATGTTCTAAACTTTAGGTTCAATACGTGACCAAATTCTTTTCATAGAAAAGTAAACAAGAATTGACAAAATAATTAAGTATACAATAGCCTTAAAACCAATCCTGTGTCGTGTTTCTAAATGAGGTTCAGCTGCCCATGTTAAAAAAGTTACAACGTCTTTTGACATTTGATCTAATGTTGCCTGAGTTCCGTCGTTATATTCTACTATTCCATCATCTAAGGGATTTGCCATTTTAATTTTATTACCATACATGTACTTATTGTAATAAACTCCATCATCTAATTCTATATTTGCTGGTGGTTCCTCATAGCCATTTAATAATGAGTAGAGATAATTTGCTCCTCCACCTCTTGCTTTAGCCAACACAGACATATCTGGTGGGTAAGCACCTCCATTTGCAGATTTAGCCTCATTATCGTTTAGATATGGGCTTACAAATTTATCAGAAAGTTTGCCAGGTCTTTCAAACATCTCGCCGTATTCATCCGGTCCATCAATAACAATAAAACTTGCAGCTATTGCCTTTGCTTCCTCTTGTGAAAACTCAGGTCCACCTTCTTGAGCTAAATTTCTATAACTTAAATGTTTCATTGAATGACAAGAAGCACATACTTCTGTATATACTTGGTATCCTCTCTGTAAAGAACCTCTATCAAATGTTCCAAATAATCCATTAAAACTCCAATCCACTTTTAACAAGTCAATTTTTTCTGCTGATAAAGCTAAACTACTATTGAATATTAATAAAAAGGTGAAAATAATAGATTTAATTTTTTTCATCTATTTATAAATTGTTTTTCTCAGAATTATGTTTGGCAGCGCTCATTGCTACACTCCCTCCCAAGACTGGTTCTGTAAGACTTAAAGGTAATGGTAAGGTTCTCTCTTTTTTTCCTAACAACGGTAATATAATTAAAAAATGAGC
>MDTB01076282.1_pt1 | contig 11066 bp, 12 predicted proteins | sample 811161 | NCBI WGS metagenome assembly MDTB01 (sample SAMN05326650, study PRJNA326480) | marine metagenome | isolation source: seawater | place: Mediterranean Sea | collected 2009
CATTAAAAATGGTGCTAAAGTTTTTTTACACCCTGTAAAAAATCCAAATTTATATGGAGTAGCATCAGTAAATAAAAAAAACAGTATTATCAAAATAGTAGAAAAACCTAAAAGAGGATTTTCTAATTTAGCAGTAACTGGATTATATTTTTTTGATAATAAAGTTGTTAAATTAAGCAAAACTTTAAAGCCTTCAAAACGTAAAGAGCTTGAAATAGTTGATCTACTCAATAAATATAAAAAAGCTAAAAGATTAAAGGCAGAATTTATAGGCAGAGGAGGAACATGGTTAGACACAGGAAATATCAAAGATTATTATAACGCATCAAATTATATTTCGGTTATAGAAAATAGACAGGGTTTAAAAATAGCCTGTATTGAAGAAATTGCATTAAAAAATAAATGGATAAAAAAAAATAATATTAAAGATGCTATAAAGTTTTATGGAAATTGCGAATACGCAAACTATCTCAAAAAATTAATATAATTTAATGTATAAAGTTTTAAATAATTTTTATAAATCAAATACATTTGATAAATTGCCAAAAGTATTAGCTAGAAAACTTTTCAAAATATTTAAAATATTTTTTGTTGAAACTAATTTAGAGACACTTCCAAATAATAATCACCCAACAAAATTAAATAAAAATTTACAATTAGAAATAATAAAAAATGAGAATGATAGATTTTATCGTCCGTTTTCCACTTGTTTACACCTTTTGGAAATTTTAACTTTATACTCCAGGTCTCAAAAAAGTTTAAGTTTTTTTGACTTTGGGGCCAATAATATTGATAATTTTATTTATTTAAATAGATATTTACAAAACTGGCAATACATTTACCATGACTTACCTCATTACAATAATATAATTACAAATTTAATCAAAGAGAAAGAATTAAAAAATATTACTGTATCTCAAGATTTATCTTTAGGTGAAAAACCTTTAGATTTTGCTTTTTTTGGCAGTTCTTTGCATTATACCAATGACTACAAAGAGACACTTAAAAAATTTTTTCAGAATAAGACAAAAAATATCATTTTATCACATACCCCTTTCTATATCTCGAATAAAAATAAAAAAGATATAGTCTTAAAACAAGTTAATATTCATCCAATAATAAACTATGCATACCTAATACAATACGATAATTTTATAACTTTTATGAAAAATAATAATTATATTCTTGTCTCTCAAAATAAGAATAATTTAATTAAATTTTTAAATTTTAAGAATTTTTCAGATGATTTTACATTCATAAATTTTTTAGACTTAACATTTTCCTATCAAAGTGATGGTTTTTAGCTTATGAAAATTCAATCTACAAAATTCAAAGACTTAAAAGTAATTTTTTCAAAAGTTCATAAAGACCTTAGGGGTAGCTTTAGAGAAGTATTTAAGAAAAAATTCTTCAAAAGTAAAAATTTTGTTTTTACATGTGTTTCAAAATCTAAAAAAAATGTTCTTAGAGGTATGCACCTTCAGACAAAAAATGGACAAGGCAAATATTTAACAGTTTTAAAAGGAGAGATATTAGATGTATGTATAGATTTAAGAAAAAATTCAAAGACCTTAGGAAAATACTTTGCAATAAATATTTCGGAAAAAAATGGTATTTCTGTATACATACCTCCTGGATTTGCTCATGGTTTCTTGAGTTTAAAAAATGAGAATATTATTAGTTATCATTGCACTAATTATAGATCTAAAAAACATGAGATCGGAATTAATTGGAACGATGAAGACATAAAGATTAAATGGCCTATTAAAAAACCCATGCTATCTAAAAAAGATAAGAAAAATATTTCATTTAAAGATTATTTAAAAAAATATGCATAATTTAAAAATTTACTGTATGTGCTTAGACAATGAGTATTTGGAAGCGGTGAAGAAGCATAATTATATACCTGTAGGTTTAAAAAATAAAAATTTTTCAAATGAGTGGCTTACAGATGACACTCTGATCAATATCAGCGAAAAAAACCCTTTTTACGGAGAGTATACTTTTTATTATTGGTATTGGAAAAATATGCTTAAAGATAAAAAAGAAGATGATTGGATAGGTTTTTGCTCTTATCGTGAACTATGGGGAGATAAAAAGAATATAACTGATAAACATTCAACTAATTCCTTGCTGAAAAGTTTGCCAGAAGAATGGAAAAATTACGAAACAATTATTGGTGAACCGTTTAAATTAAAAAAGCCTGGAATTACTAAAATATTAAAATATGGAAAATTAGCACTTTTTAGAAATTTTAAAGAAATTCTTAAAGCTAATTGGAGCATAAGATTTCAATTTGACATGTTTCACGGAAATGGTTTTCTAGATGAAGCAATCAAAATGCTTCCTGAAAAAGATAAAAAAGATTTTGATAATTACGTAAGAAATGAAAATTCTTTAAATCAAGGTAATATGTTTATAACTAAATCATCCAAGATAATAAATAATTATTTCTTAGAAGTTTTTACTTGGCTTGAGAAATGTGAAAAAGTATTTGGGTTTAATTTAAAAGGTTACAATAGAATAAGAATGTATACATTTTTAGCTGAAAGATTTTTACCTTATTGGTTTAAAAAATACACAAAATCATTAGAATGGCCTGTAGTTTATTGCGATATAAATAAAAATCTTTAAAATGAAAAAATTTAAATTCAAATCTTTTAAAAAAAAAAGTGGTAAATTAACCGCATTTTCTCTAAAAAAAAATTTTCCGATTAAGGTAAAAAGGATTTTTATCATAAATGGAGAAAAAAATTTTGTTAGAGGTGATCACGCGCATAAAAAATGTTCACAATTTGTATATTCAATATTAGGTAAAATTAAAATTGAATTAATTAGTAAAAAAGAAAAACAAACAATAATCTTAAGTCATAACAGAAATGAAGGTTATCTCCTAAAACCAAAAACATGGTGTAAAATTAAATTTCTAACTAAAAATGCTATACTTTTAGTGGCTTGTGATATGGAATATGAATTTAGCGACTACATAGAGAAATATTCTGATTTTTTAAAAATAATAAAGAAAAATAAATAATGAAATTACTTATTACCGGAGCTTGTGGACACATCGGTTCTTTCATAATTGAAAGGGTTGGAAAAATTAAAAAGATAAAAGAAGTCGTTCTTATTGATAATTTCAACTCCCATCGTTATTCAGCGCTATTTAACCTTAAAAAGAATAAAAAATTCAGTTTTTATAATATTGATTTGAGTATAATTCCGTTAAAAAAATTCAAAAAAGTAGATTATGTAATTCATTGCGCTTCATTAACTAATGCCCAAGGAAGTTTTTCAATTAAAAAAGAAATGTTTAGAAATAATATTTCTTGTATGAAGAATGTGATTAATTATTGTATAAAAAATAAATCAAGACTAATTCATATTTCTTCAACAAGTGTGTATGGGAAACAAGTAAAGATTGTTAATGAAGACGACCAAAGTTTAATAAATCCACAGTCTCCATATGCTGAGATCAAGTTGAGAGAGGAAAAAATGCTAAAAAAAAATAAGAATAAATTAAAGTTTATGTCTTTTCGATTTGGTACAATTGCAGGAGTATCAAAAGGTATGAGATTTCATACTGCAATTAACAAATTTTGTTTTAATGCAGCCTTAAATGAGAAAATTCTAGTCTATAAGACTGCTTATAACCAATATCGTCCATATCTTTCTTTAAAAGATGCTTTTAAAGTTTTTAAATTTTGTATTGATAAAAATATATTTAATAATGATATTTATAATGCACTGAGTTGTAACTATACAGTAAAACAAATTATAAAAATGGTTAAAAGATATAAAAAGAAAACATCCATTAAATTTGTTAAAACTAAGATTATGAACCAACTTAGCTACCATGTTGATAATAAAAAATTAAGTAGCCTGGGCTTAAAATTAAATTCATCTATAAAAAACGATATAAAAGATACAATTAAGTTATTGAGCGGACTAAAGTATTAATGAAGTGTAAGATTACTAATAAACCTATTCAACCTTTTATGACCTTTGGTAAAATGCCAATTGCAAACGGTTTTATTGAAAAAAAAAATTTTTCAGATGAATTTTTTTTTAATATGGAGGTAGGTTTTAATGATGAGCTATCATTATTTCAGCTGAACGACCATCCTAAACCAGAAAAAATGTTTAATCAAAATTATCCTTTTTTTACTGGTAGCTCAGAATATATGAAAACTCATTTTAAAAAATATGCAGATTTTGCAAAAAAATATATTAAATTTAATTCTAAAATAATTGAGATTGGATCCAATGATGGGACATTTTTAAAAAATTTTGATATAAAATCCCATAAAATTTTAGGGTTTGAGCCCTCAAAAAATGTAGCAGATGTATCAATAAAAAATGGTATTCCAACACTAAATAGTTTTTTTAACAAAGAGAATGTTGTTAATTTGAAAGAGTATTTAGGTCAAACTGACCTTATATGTGCGTCTAATGTAATATGTCATGTGCCAGACTTAAACAATTTAATTGAGGCTGTAAATTTACTATTAAGTTCTGATGGAACTTTTATTTTTGAGGAGCCTTATCTGGGATCTATGTTTGAAAAAGTTTCTTATGATCAAATTTATGATGAACATATATTTATGTTCTCAGCATCGTCAGTATCGAAAATATTTAAAAGATTTGACTTTAAATTAATAGATGCGATACCCCAGGATACTCACGGTGGTTCGATGAGATATATAATTAAAAGAAATAGACACGAAATTAATCAAACTCTAAAAAAGATAATTGATTTTGAAGATAAACAGAAAATTAATTCACCAGAATCTTGTTTAAATTTTAAAAAAAATTGTGAAACTTCAAAGGAAAAAATTTCAAATAAGATAAAATCATTTAAAAATGAGGGAAAATCTATTTGTGGTTATGCGGCAACATCTAAAAGCACAACAGTTTTGAATTATTGCAATATTGGCAATGATCACATTGATTTTATTTGTGACACCACTAAAGAAAAAATAGGAAAATTTAGTCCAGGAATGCATATCCCTATAAAAGATATGGATTATTTTAAAAAAAATATTCCAGATTGCATTTATTTATTTGCATGGAATCACAAAAATGAAATATTAAACAAAGAAAAAAATTTTAAAGGTAGATGGTTTTCTCATGTCGAATTATAATAATAGAATAGTTTTTACTGGAGGAACTGGTAGGTTTGGTAGAATTTTTAAAGAAAAAGAAATGGATACAAAATTTAAGTTTTATTTTCCCTCAAGAAAAGAACTTAATATTTTAAATATCAATAGTGTTGAAAGTTTTTTAAAACGTAAAAAACCAAAATATTTAATTCACCTAGCTGGGTTATCGAGACCAATGAGTATTCACAATAAAAAGATAGATCAGAGTATAGATAAAAATATAATTGGTACAGCAATTATAACAAAAGCATGTTACAAATTTAAAATTAAATTAGTTTATATATCGACGTGTTATGTATATCCAGGAACTAAAGGTAATTATTCAGAATTATCTCCATTAAAGCCTATTAATAATTATGCTTGGTCAAAACTTGGTGGAGAATGTGCTGTGATGATGTATAAAAATTCTTTGATATTGAGAACTTCTGTAACAGAAAAACCTTTTGTACATAAAGGCGCATTTAAAGATTTTAAAACAAATTTTATTTTCCACGAAGATTTAGTTCCAAAAATCTTAAAAGTCATTAAACAGAGAGGTATTATAAATATAGGAGGTAAATCTCAATCTGTTTATAATTTTATAAAAAAATATAATCCAAAAATCAAAAAGTTGTCTGCAAGAAAGATTTTAGGAAAAAATACTCCTTTAAATATAAGTATGAATATTGATAAATTTAGAAAGTTAATTAATGATTAAATTTTGGTCCTACGAAAGAGAGTTTGTAAAATATCAAAGATTGATAATTAAAAATGTCGAAAAAACTTTAAAAAAAGGCAATATTTTTTTTGGTAATGAAATTAATTCTTTCGAAAAAGAATTCATAAAAAAGTATAAAGCAAAATATGGTATTGCAGTAGGAAGTGGTACTGACGCTTTGTTAATATCTCTAAAAACATTAAATCTTAAATCAGATGATGAGGTCATAACTGCAGCCAACACAGCAATACCAACTATTTCAGCAATAATTAATGCAGGGGGGACACCGAAATTAGTAGATGTTGGAGATGATTATCTAATCGATGTTAAAAAAATAAAGAAAGAAATTTCAAAAAAAACGAAAGCAATAATTCCTGTGCATCTTTATGGGCAAATTTGCGATATGGAAGAAATTATCAAAATTGCAAAGAAATATAAAATTGCGGTTATTGAAGATTGTGCCCAGTCTCAAGGAGCAAAATATAAAAATAAGTTTTCAGGCACAATGGGTAAATTTGGTTGTTTTTCATTTTACCCTACAAAAATTCTTGGCGCGTATGGAGATGGAGGCTTTATTTTAACAAATGATTATAATGCTTATAAACAAATAAAAAGAATTAGATTTTACGGCATTGAAACAGTTGAAAAAAATAAATTTAAAGATCAATACTATGCAAATGAAAATGGGGTAAATTCGAGATTGGATGAAATACAGGCTTCAATTTTAAGATATAAATTAAAAAAGGTAGATGAATTTATAAAAAAAAGAAGAGAGTTAGCTAAGCTTTATAATAAAAATTTATCTTTAACAAATTTACAGCTTCCGAAAGAAAATTTAAACTGTAAGCATGTCTTTCATTTATTTACTATATTTCATAGAAAAGCTAAAATAATCAAAAATAAACTTCTAAAGGCTAAAATACAAACAAGATCGATTTATCCCTACCCTATTCACAAAATGAAAGCGTATTCTAAAATTTTCAAAAATAGAGAATTTCTAAAGAATTCTGAAAAAAAATCTAAAGGGATAATTTCCTTACCCTTGTATCCAGAATTAAAAAAATCTGAAGTAAATATAATTTGCAATACATTGATTAAAATTTTGAATCAAATCAAAAATTAACTATCAAACCTATAGCCTAATTGATAATAATTTGAGGGAAAAATACATTTTTCTTTAAAGATTTCTTTCCATTCATTTTTAATAAAATAATCTTTTTTATTGTGTACAGAATAGGATTTATAAAAAGAATTTGGTAAACCTGCGTTCTCCCACACTTTAAAATAAAATGACTGTGAAACTTCCTCAAAATTATTTACATATTTTTCTACTATATTTTTCTCCATCTCATGAAGGCAGTCAATCGCAATTGAAATATCAAAAAACTTTTTAGGTAAAAATTCTATTTGATGAGGAAAAATATAAATTATATCGTTATTTTCAATTTCTTTTAAAATTTCATCTTGATTTTTAGCATTGAAAGCAAATTTAACTTTTTTGTTAGGAAATAATCTTTTTATATTATTATAAGAAAAATTTATTGCTGGAGGAATATCTGCAACTACATACTTAATGTTTTCCTTTATAGCAAGAATAGTTTGTGTTGTTCTTCCTGAGCCAGATCCGATTTCTAAGAAATTGTTTTTTTTGTCTTTGATTGTACTCAATAGTAGATCAATTTTTTCGAACTCAAATAAAGAATTTAAATCATCTTGGGAAACTACGTGATTGTCAATTTTTAAAGATGGTTTTTTTTGATCGTAATTTTTTTTGACAATATTTATTTTTTCAAAGTTCTTAAACACATTTTTTTTTTTAACATTTTCGTAAAGCATATATAGAATCATATTATGGTTTAAAGACTCTTCATAATTAAAATTTTTTTGTTTCTTAAAAATATTTGTTTTTAAGTCAACAATATTATTTTCAATTGATTGGCAAGCATCTTTGATGATGAAATCATTAAAATATGTAAATGTAAAATATTCTCTTCCCAGATCATCTTGGCTATTTTCAAAACTCTTTGATGAAATAACTTTTAAGTGATTAATTGTTAGCCTCCTCCAAAATTTAGAGCTCCAATTATAGCTTTCTGATTTTATGAAATTATCAAGTACACTTTTTAAATCTTTTGGAATATTTTGTTTATCAAGTTTTGTCCAAAAACTTTTTAAATTATGTGCTTTTAAAAAAGCATTTTTAAATGTACTCCACAAAGATTTTTTTTTAGATTGTAATTCCATTTTTTTTTGGTAGCGAGGGGCGGATTCGAACCGCCGACCCCAGGCTTATGAGTCCTGTGCTCTAACCAACTGAGCTACCTCGCCAATTGGATCAAGTTATATTATATAAGAACAACTAAATCATTAAGTTTAGTTGACTGTAAAATGTTAAAATTTAAGAGTTTTTAAAGAGAAAGTATGATGCCGAATACTGTAACTGCTGAAACTGCTGCAATTGAAAGTGCTATTGTGCTTTTTCTCTCTTGTTTTTTTTCTTCATTAAGCCTAGATAACAAATCTGTTAGCTTAACTTTGCCTTTTAATGTTGCATCCCTTTGAGGGTGACTATGATTTTCGAATTTATATTCTGCACTCATACTTTTAATATTTCAACACACATGTATATAATATGACACTCATAATCTGAGCATTATGGGTCTATTGGGCTTAAATATTTTAAAAAGAGTGTTTATTTTGAGCTATTCTCTCAAAGCTTGCTCGGGTGGGGTGTAACTTAACTTTAAGGCTTCAGCTACTCCTTTACAAGTAACTTTGCCCTTAAACACATTCAATCCAGCTAAATAATTCTTACTGTTTGTTAAAGTTTGTTTATAACCTTGGTCAGCCAATTTTGTTAATAAAGGTAAGGTAGCTTTATTTAGCGCCATAGTTGATGTTCTAGGTACACCACCTGGCATATTCGCTACACAATAGTGAACAACATCATCAACTAAAAAAGTAGGGTTTGCATGTGTTGTTGGTTTACTTGTTTCCACACATCCTCCTTGATCTATTGCAACATCTACTACAACTGAACCTCTTTTCATTTTTTTAATCATTTCTTTTGTTACTAATTTAGGTGCTTCAGCTCCTGGAATTAAAACTCCGCCTACTAAAAGATCACATTCAGAAATAAGTTTATTTAAATCTGTTTTTTCACTATCTGTGGGAATAATTTTGTCTCCAAACATTTCATGTAATTGTTTTAATCTTTCTTTTGATTTATCAACCACATAAACTTTACTTTTCATTCCGGTAGCTATTATTGCTGCGTTCTCTCCTACAACACCGCCACCTAAAATAACTACATTCGCTGGCTCAACTCCAGGTGCTCCTCCTAATAACAAACCCCTGCCCTTTTGATTTTTTTCTAAGGAATGTGCTCCAGCTTGTATTGACATTCTTCCTGCGACAGCACTCATAGGTGCGAGTAAGGGAAGTCTACCATTATCATCTGTAACCGTTTCATACGCAATACATATTGATTTTGATTTTATTAATCCCTCTGTTAGATCTTTTGCAGCAGCTAAATGCAGATAAGTATAAATAATTTGATTTTCTCTTATCATTTTAACCTCATTCATTTGAGGTTCTTTTACTTTGACTATTATCTCAGATTTTTTAAAAATTTCTTCAGCAGAATCAATTATTTTAGCTCCAGCATTTTGATAGTCATCATTTGAAAAACCTGCTTCGAACCCACCGTTGCTTTGAACTAATACTTCATGATTTTTTTTTGTGAGAACTTGAACGCTATCAGGAGTTAATCCAATTCTATGTTCTTGAAGTTTGATTTCCTTAGGGACACCTATTATCATTGTGCTTTTGAATAATTTGAAATACCCGTTCTAAGTTTTTCAATTATTTCATCTATATGTTTTTTTTCACATATAAATTGAGGAGCAATAATTAAATTATCACCTGTATTTTTAAAGTTTACTCCAGCATCATAACAGTGTTTAAAAGTTTGAAAACCAGCTTTTCCAGGTTTTTCTTTCATTTTCATTTCGATCCCGCCCATCATTCCATAGCCTCTTATGCTTACCACTTCTTTTAAATCTTTAAGTGATTGTAATCCATCTTGCAAATATGGTGACATTTCTTTTGCTCTTTTAAAAATATCTTCTTTATCAAAAATATCTTGAACTGCTAAAGCCGCTGCTACAGCTACTGGTATACCAGAATAAGTGTAACCATGAAATAATTCGGGAGTTCCCTCTGGTGCTGAAGATGCGTCTAATACAGAGTCATATATTTCTTCTTTAACTGCTACAACTCCCATTGGAACAACGCCATTGGTCGTTGCTTTAGCCATCGTCATTATATCTGGTGTCACATTCCATTCTTGGGCTGCAAATGCTGATCCGGTTCTTCCCCATCCAGTTATAACCTCATCAAAAATTAAAAGTATTCCGTGTTTATTACAAATCTCTCTTATTCTTTTTAAATAACCTTTAGGAGGAACTAAAGTTCCCGTTGACCCAGCGATTGGTTCAATTATACATGCTGCTATATTTTCTCCTCCAAAATTCATTGCTATTCTCTCTAGGTCTTCGGCCATCTCTGCTCCAGTTTCAGGTTGGCCTTTAACAAATTTATGTTCTGGTAAATGAGTATGACGCATGTGTTGAACACCAGGCATCAATACGCTAGCAAAAGTTTTTACATTATTTATCATGCCGCCTACTGTAGTAGCTCCGATATTCATGCCGTGATACCCTCTTTCACGACCAACAAATCTAAATCTTTTTGAGTCTCCTTTTGCTCTGTGGTATGCGATTGCAATTTTAATAGCTGTTTCTACTGCTGTTGAACCGCATATAGTATAAAATATCCTATTTATTCCCTCAGGCGTTTTTTTAGCTATCCTAGTAGCTAATTCAAATGAGCCTCCATAACCTTGATTAAATGGTTGGCAATAGTCTAGTTTGTCTAATTGTTTTGATACTGCTTCAGTAATTTCTTTTCTTCCGTGTCCTAAAGGATTGCAAAATAAACCAGAGCTAGCATCAATCATTTTTTTACCTTCGTGATTAGTTAAGTAAACTCCCTTAGCATCAGTAATTAGTCTAGGATTTTTTTTAAAATTTCTATTGTCTGTGAACGGCATCCAGTGCTCGTTTAATGAATTAGGTATATTTGTTCTATTAGAGGAACTCATAATTAAATTAGTAGACATTTGTTAAATTAAATCAAGAATTATTGTA
>MDTB01088542.1_pt1 | contig 11066 bp, 10 predicted proteins | sample 811161 | NCBI WGS metagenome assembly MDTB01 (sample SAMN05326650, study PRJNA326480) | marine metagenome | isolation source: seawater | place: Mediterranean Sea | collected 2009
ATACTTATCTTAGAACTTTCATACAAACTAAGATAAAAATTTTTTATATTTTTTTTTTTATAATACTTGATTGCTTGATTTCTTAAGTCCTCATACCTACTCATTTGATTTGAAATCTTGAAATTTTTTTCATCATAATTTAAAAAACTTTTTACACTATCAAGTATTTCATTGGGACTGTTCTCTATTAATATAATCTCTTTTTTTTTTAATAATGTATTAACATTAATAAAAAAAAGATTTTCATCAAAAAATACTTCTTCTAAGGACAAAATTTTATTTTTATTCACGTCAAAAATTTTTTTAAATATACCAAAATTTTTATAACTCTCAGATACTCCACTTTGAATAAAATCAATATTATTTGTAACTAGCTTTCTTTTGTTGTAGAGATTTGGAATAACACCATGTGATGAACTTGTTCCTAAATAAAAATCTGAAGTTTTAATTGAGTCATGCATTTGACTAAAATGATTTTTTTGTTTTGTTAAGTCATAAAAATTATCATGACTATATTCAAAATTATTCATTGTATTATCTCCGACTCGATGAATATTGTAACCTTTTTCGATCAAATAATTTATAGAGTCCTTAAAATTATTTATATTACCCAAAGCGAACATTGAAATATCTTTATATTTAGAATAATTATCATCTCTAACACATAAAGATACAATATGATTTTCAGTTTCATTTTTAATATTATTTGACAACTCAATTTCTGTGTTCCAAAAATTTTTGATTTCATTTTCAGAAAATAATTCTGACTCTTGATAATCCCTAAGCCCGAAACCTAAGAATGGCAAATGGTGTTTATTTACTTTTTTTTTAAAAAATAAATTAATTAACTCAGCTATTTTAAATTTTGAGATTAAAATAAAAAAATTCCCAAAAAACGTAAATATTATAGATAAAATTTTTTCTTTAAAAGAAAGCCCTTTATAATAATTAAAAATAATTTTCTTTCCAAAATTTATTGTAGAAATTTTCCTGTAATGATTATGAACAGTAATTAAAGGGAAATTTATAATCATTTTTAATTGTTTATTTTTTTTTATTTTTAATGCCCACAGCAAACTTTCATGAAAGCCTCCAAAATTATGAGATTTAGGACAAAATAATAAATAACCTTTTTTTAAAAAATATCTAATTAATAAATTATTCATATTTTAACTTTAATAAGGATATTAATTTAATTTGTTATATTTTAATTTTAGTAATTTTTTATTTACATTCTTTACTATTGAATTTACCTCGCTTAATTTAAATGAAATAATATTTTTGAGTTTATTATTTGAAGAAGTTAGATTTAGTGGAAAAGGATACTTTTTTCTATTAATAATTTTTTTTTCTAATGAACACATTTTATTGAATTCTTTAAATATTATTGGGTCATTTCCGATTTCTAAAATTTTAAAAGGTTTTTTTTTGTAATTTTTAATCAAATAATAGATAATTTTTACAAGATCATTCTCATAAATAAATTGTATTTTATCCTTTTGCATAATTTGATATCTTTTAATATCAATTACTGATGTTCCAAGAATTTCTTTTGTTTTATTAGAAAAATCATTGGCACCAAAAACACTGTAAGGTCTTAGTATTCTTAAATTATTTAATTTTTTACCTCTTAAAAAATTTTCAATCTTAAATTTATTCATTCCATATGTAATTTCGCTTCTAGAATAGTTTCTTTTTAATAAATTATAAGATTTTTTATTAATAAATTTTGCAATAATTGTACTAGTAAAAAAATAAGTATCAAAATTATTATTGATTTGCTTTAATAACTTTTTAACGTCAGATACTTTATAAGCTATATTATCAAATATTATATCAAAATAATTATTTTTTAAAAAAAAACTTATTTGGTGAATGTTATTTCTATCAATTCTGAAATGAAAAATATTTTTTTTTTTAAAATTTTTTTTTCTTCCACGATTGATTAAATAAATTTGATTATTTTTATTTTTAGATAAAAGATCTAATATTTTTTTTCCAAAATATCTATTTCCACCTAAAAATAATATCTTCATTGTAAAATGTAATATATATGTTATTCAAATATATAAAATGTAAATATAAATGAATAAAATTAAAAACATTCACATTTATCTTGACGGTATGTCTATCGCGGAAGTAAAAAAATTTAAATCAAATCAAATTAAAGGTTATACTTATAACCCAACTTTGATGTCAAAAATTAATACAAAAAATTATTTAAAAACATGTAAAAAACTTAGTGAGATTACTTATCCAAAACCAATCTCTTTAGAAGTTATAGCAGATGATGAAAAATCAATGATAAATCAGGCAAAAATTTTGTCTCAAATTAATAAAAATATTTACGTAAAAATACCAATCACTTATACAAATGGAAAATTTACAAGTAATGTCATCAAAGAACTAACAAGATTAAAAATTAAGATTAATATCACAGCAATTTTTAGTATTCATCAAGTAAGAAAAATACTTCCTCATATAAAAAATACAAAATCAATTTTATCAATTTTTGCAGGTAGAATTCATGATATGGGCGAAGATGCTTTTAAGGAAATAATTAAAATAAATAAACTTTTAAAAAAAAATAAATGTAAATGCAAATTACTTTGGGCAAGCACAAGACAAATTTATGATTTAGTATTAGCAGAAAAATGCGGATGTAAGATTATTACAATGGGATTATCCATCTATAATAAAAAAAATAACTTCAAAAAAAACTGGAAAAATTTTTCATTGGATACAGTAAAAACGTTCTATTATGACGCAGTTAAATCAAACTTTAAACTATAAATGGGAATTGATTTAAACACTGCTGAATTAATCATTAATCTAAAATTAAAAGGTCTGTTTAAATCTTATAATTCAGTAATTGACATGGGAGATCAAAATTTTGGATCAAAAATTGGCTCTAAAAGTATGCAGGAAATAAGTGATCTATTTTTAAAAAATAAAATTTATTTAGACAAAGAAATTAAAGATTACTTAAAATCTTATAAAGATAATTTTCTAAGTTCATCTTTTTTTTGGAAGCATTTAGGATTTAAAAATCAAGACAGATTAGATATGTTATTTGAAGAAAGAAATATAGATATCGATCCTGTTCAAAATAAATTTATATATGATTTAAATTTTGAAATAAGCGATGATAAATTAAAAGGAAAGTATGATCTTGTGACAGATTTTGGAAATAATGAGCATGCATTCAATGTTAGTAATGCTTTTAAAACTATGCACGACCTGAGTTGTAAAGATGGAATAATGATTATCAAGCAACAAATTTTTAATTCAAATGGATTTTACAATTTTACCTGCGATTTTTTTGAAAATTTAGCAGCTTATAATAATTATGAAATTAATTTTTCAAGATTAATATTTGAGTTTAAAAACAATGAGAGAATATATACATCGGCTAACACAGAAAATTTTAAGAATATAAATCTAAGCAACTTAAAAGAGGTAGATGTAATTTATATATTTAGAAAAACCGAAGATGTAGATTTTAAAATTCCTTACCAAAGAATTCAGCCACCTTATGCAAAAAACTTACCAATTTACGAATATAATTTTCATGGTAAAAGTTATCCTTTTGAAAGAGAATATATATATAAAGATTTAAATAGAATAAAATTCAAAATATTAATTAAACATATTTTAAATAGAAGTATAAATAAAATTAAGAAGATTTTAGGCACTAATGCAAAATAGTTTTATATCAAGTTACATAAATGAGTCAAAAAAAATATTAAGCAAAATTAACCAAAAAGAAATTGAAAAAATTATAAAAATTTTATTAGAAATAAAAAAAAATAAAGGAAGAATTTTTTTTATTGGTGTTGGTGGGAGTGCAGCAAACACTTCGCATGCTGTTAATGACTTTAGAAAAATATTAGCTTTAGAAGCTTACAGTCCTACAGATAATGTATCTGAAACAACTGCAAATACTAACGACGAGGGTTGGGATTCAATATTTATAAATTATTTAAAAGTATCAAAGGTAAAAAAAAAGGATTTGGTTTTTGTATTTTCTGTTGGTGGTGGAAATTTAGAAAAAAATGTAAGTCCAAACATTGTAAGAGCTATTGATTATGCAAAAAGAAAGAAAATTAAAATTGTTGGTATAATTGGTAATGATGGTGGTTACACAAAAAAAAATTCTAATGCCTGTGTTTTGATACCAGTAGTGAACGATAAGCATATTACACCACATAGTGAAGGTATGCAGGCAGTTATTTGGCATATGATTGTTTCACATCCAAAACTCAAAGTAAACAAAACAAAATGGGAGAGCTTAAAATAAATTTTTTATAATTTGTTGATAAACTTATTAATGAAGTAATCCCTCTCTAAATTTGTTTTTTCTTTCATTTTAATTAATTTTTTAAAATTTAAAATTTCATTTTTGAATGATTGATCAATTCCATTAAAATTTTTCAATTGATGAATAGGTACACCAGAAGGTAAAATTCTTCTAAATGAAGAAAATTTTGAATTACCCCATTTTTTTAAAGATGAAATTTTAATAGAACCTTTTTTTCCATTAACATTAATTTCAAAAGTGTTCTTCCAATTACAATAAGAAACTTCTATTAAAAATTCTGTTTGCTTATAAACAAAACATATAATTGCATCATCGTAAGATTTATTTTCAAACAAATTTTTTTTAACAAAGTCAATTTTTCTAACATCAAAATTACCAAAAATGGAAAATACTAAATCTATTAAATGTGGTGTTAAATCGGTTAAAACACCTCCCTTTTTATCTCTCCAAGTTTTAAAAACATTTTTTGCAGTTCCGTTTAAATATTTAAGTTTAAAGTTGTAAATTTTTCCTAATTTATTTTTTTTAATTATTGATTTTAAATATATTAATGATTGCTCAAACCTATGGTTATAAGCTATAGCCAATTGTATTCCTTTATTATTTGCCTTCTTTTCGATAGTTAGTAATTTTTTTGGATTTCTAAATAATAGAGGTTTTTCAACTAAAACGTGTTTTTTGTTATTTATGCAATAATTTATGAATGTTAGTTTCAATTTATCAGGGACACATAAAATAACTGCTTGATATAAATTTAAAGGAACATCCTCTATCTTTCTATAGTTTGATCCCTTTAGATTTTTAATATCAACAATTCCAATACAAGATTTACCCAATATTTTTTTTCTTTTTCTGCCCTGAATACCAAAACCAACTATAACAAATTTCATTTAATACTTAAGTTACTCTCTAGTTGATTTATTTGATCTAGCATTTTTTTTTGAGTAATTGGAATATTTCCATCAAATTCACATGCAGCACCCGCCGCTAAAGAACCTAGCAAAGCAGCTTCTGCTAATTTAGAACCTGTCAAAGAAGATAATGTTGTGTATGCTAGCAATGAATCTCCAGCACCAACAGGATCTTTTAATGTATTTGTATATGACGGTAAGGCAAAGGAATATTTAGCATTATTACCACTCACACCATAAAGTCCTTTCTCACCCAATTTTAAAATTAGGTTTTTGCATTTGGACTCTTTTAGTAACCTTCTACATAAACTACTTATACTACTGTCTTGATCAGCTAAACAAAACCTAGCCTCCCTTTCATTTGGAAAAATAATATCAAATTTCTTAAAGTCTGTAATATTTCCCCACCTTGTTGCAACCTGACTATCCGCAACTTTAAAACTTTTATTAGATATAGATTTTGAAATTTTATTAACACTTCCTTTATGAAATATACCATGCCTAAAATCACTTAACACAACACAGTCCGATTTATTTACTTTGATATATTTACAAATTTTTTCAATTATTTCCCTATTAACTGGTTGATTGTCAACTTTATCTATTTTTAATATTCTGTGACCTCCAGCAATAATCGCATTTTTGCTCGTTGTTGGTCTTGTTGATAAAATAATTGAATTAACTTTAATTTTTTTTTCTTTTAGTTTTTTTATGACAAAAGGTTTATATTCATCATCACCAAGTATTGTTGTAAAAGTTACCTTTGCTCCAGCAGCTTTTAAATGTTGTGCTACTATTGCCGCGCCACCGATATAAATATCTGCTTTCTGATGCAACACACTCAGAGTAGGTGTTTTAATCTGTCCTCCAATAACTGATGCTCTTGTATAAACATCGATTATAGTATCTCCAATAACATGAACTTTTTTATTTTTAAATTTATTCAAAATTTTTTTTAAAGAAACTATATTAATATTATTTTCTTGCATAACACTTAACGTTTTCTCTTTGTCAATGTTTGGCAGTTTTTCATTAATTAAATTTGTTGAAGAATAGATTACATCACCTGGTGTAAAAATCATTTCTCCACCATAAGATTTCACTATTTGCATTTCAGCAGCAGAGTCTTCATTTAGTTTGTCAACATTGTACTCGTAGCCTTTCGCAAAAAATTCAGGTTTAATTTTTTTTAATAATTCATCTGGCTTTTGTCTATCATCGATAACAACAAAATCTACTACCTCTAAGGCAGCTAAATTTAATGCTCTTAAGTTTTGTGGTATATGTGGTCTATACACTCCTTTTTTAATAAACCTATCAGCTGTTATACTTACTATTAAAATATCTGCTTTAGACTTCGCATATAACAAATGTCGAATATGACCAGGATGAACCACGTCGAAGTTACCGTGGCATAAAATTTTTTTTAATTTATTTTTTTTGAATATTTTATTTAATTCAACTGGGGTTTTTATTTTATAGCTAAATGCATTTAAAAAATTTTTCTCCATATTACTTTAGATACTTAAACCATAATTTTGTTGCTTTTGATATCCTATTTTTATTCCACAAAGGTGCATCTTTCCAATCCCAAATACTTGTTAACAATTCTTTGATCCCAGTTTCAAATTTTATTTTTGGTTTCCATTTTGTATGTTTTGTAATTTTAGATATATTTGCCCAAGTCACAAAAGGCTCACCAGGTCTTTTAGGTATTTTTGTAAATTTTCCACCAATCATATTTGCTAATTTTTTAATTTTAATTGGTTTATCTGCACCTAAATTATAAATTTGTCCATTTCTTCCGCTTATTGCTACATGATAAAAAGCGCTTGCTAAATCTTTTACATGTAAATAGTCCCGACTTTGTTCGCCTGAACCGACAATTGTTAGGGGTTTATTAGACAATTTTTGTCTGAAAAAAACTCCAATAACTGAGCCATAGGCACCCGTTGTTCTTACTCTAGGTCCATAAGTATTGAATATCCTAACGGAATTAACTGGTAATTTATAAATTTTATTCCAGTGTATTACTAATTCTTCACCCATATATTTAGTCAATGCGTAAGGATATTGGGGATCTATAGGGTCTGTTTCTTTAGTTGGAACTTTTGCTAATCCATAACATGATGATGAAGCTGCATATACCATCCTTTTTAAATTTTTATTATGTCTTAATTGTTCTAAAATTTTTAATGTTCCAACTACATTAGAATTAAAATATTTTTCTGGATTATTTATGGAAGGAACAATGTCTCCCAAACCAGCAAAATGAAACAAATAGTCACAATTTTTTATATATTTAATACTTGATAAATCTAAAATATTTTTTTTTAAAAATCTAAAATTTTTTTTTTTAAGATGGTGCTTAATATTATTAAAATGCCCCGTGCTTAAATTATCAATAACAATAACATCATGTTTCTTTTTAATTAGAAGATCTGCTAAATGACTTCCTAGGAATCCAGCTCCCCCTGTAATGATAGAGATTTTTTTTTTCATTAAAAAATTTTTAGCTCTTTAATTTTTTTTACGTTAAAATATTTTGTGTTATTTAAAGCATCTTTGAATAAATTGCTCTTAAATGCTTCACAAATTTCAATAACAGCATCCTCAATTGTATAACGAGGTATAAAATTTAATTCATTTTTAATTTTATCAGAATTTATATGATAAGATCTAAGATCATTTGATTTTTGGACTTCAATCAAAATTTCTTTTTTATCTGAAAATTGATCTAATACTACATTTCTAACAATTTTAGCAATTTCCATTATTGATAAATTTTGATAACCAACATTGAAAATTTTATTTTGAATTTTTTCTGAGTCTGCCGATATTAATAAGTCCAAAAGTTTGCAATAGTCAAGAATATGTAGATTTGGCCTTAATTGAGAGCCACCAAATACTAAAATCTTATTATTAACAATTGCATGAGCAGTTAGAACATTGACGGATAAATCAAATCTTTGCCTTGGGGAATATCCACACAAAGTAGCAGGTCTAAATATAACTGTTTCAAAATTTTCGTCAGAGTAATTTAATAATATAGGCTCACAGAGACCTTTGAATTTATTATAAAGAGTTAATGGTTTAAATGGATGATCTTCTTTAATATCTTTAGCATCAGATATTCCATAAACTGAACTTGTTGATGCGTAAATAAATCTTTTGATATTTGATTTTTTTGAAGCTTGAACCATACTTTCAAAACAATCATAGTTTATTTCAGTCGAAAGCTTTTCATCTAATTCAAAACTTGTATCGTTTGACATGCAAGCAAGGTGTATAAATACATCATGATTTTTACAGCTCTGTTCAAGTAATTTTGTATTTCTTATATCTCCTCTAACTTTTTTTAAGTGTTTATGATTTTTTAAAAAATCTCCAAAATAAAATGTGTCATAAGCTGTTACTATATAATTATTCTTTAGAAGAATTGGAATATATCGACTTCCTGCATAACCAGCTCCTCCAGTTATGAAAATTTTTTTATTTTTTTCTTGCAAAATCTTACTCTCTTAAATTTAAAACTTTTAAACAAGCATTTAAAATATCATTTTCATCAAAGTAAAACTTTTTTTCTAAAGGTGTAGACATAGGAACGTGGCTGTTTGGCCAACATACTCTTATTGGTGGCTTTTTTAAATTTAAACCTTGTTCAGCCACTTTAGTTATAATTTCCGATGAATAACCTAAATTTTCCCAACCATCCTCAACTACTACTAATCTTTTAGTTTTTTTTAGAGAAGAAAATATTGCTTCTAATTTCATATTTGAAATGCTTCTTAAATCAAAAAGATCACATTTCAATCCTCTTTGTTTATAGAGAATTTCTGCTGCTTTTAAAGAAGTCAAAACAGAAGCACCAGCAGCAACTAATGTTAGACTATTTCCTTTTAATCTTTGACGTGGTTTATCTATATCAATAAAATATTTTTTTTGAGGTACTAATTCTTTAGTATTATATAAAGACCTGTATTCAATAAAAATAACCGGATCGTCTGACATAATACTTGATAAAAGCATTCCTTTAGCCTCAGATGCTGAAGAAGGCATAACAACTTTTAAACCTGGTAGATAGGAAAACATTGAATGTAAAGTTTTAGCATGTTGGGGACCCTGACCCCAACCCCTACCTACTATAGTTCTAATTACAAGTGGTGCAAAACTTTTCCTGGCACTTTTAAATGACCACAAAGAGATCCAATTTATTAATTGATCAAAAGAATAAGGCATAAAGTCTACTCTATGGTGGATTAATACAGGTCTTAATTTTCCACTTAAGGAAGCTCCTAAGGCAAATGCGGTTTCTGCTTGCTCACTGTTTGGTGTATCAAATATTCTTTTAGATTTAAATTTCTTTAAAATTCCCTCAGTAGATTTAAATACATGTCCTGTTTTATCGACAGCAATTCCATAAGTGAAAACACTTTTGTCATATGCCATTGCTTGTATCATTGCCTCATTTATTGATTGAGAAAATGTTAATATTTTTTTTTTCATTTTTTAATATGGTTTTGGCTTGTGAGAGTCTTGGACTGTACCAAAAGATATTTTATTATCATAAAATTTTTTTATCCCTTTAAATGTATTTTTAAAATTATCATTTTGAAATTCAGTAGGAAATTTACTTTTTTCGGCAAAATTAAAAGCTTCATTTATTTTCCTAATGTTTTGAATATCAATCTTATTTTTTATTTTTAGAAAGTCTTTATTATTCTTTGTCAATTTTTTGATGTAATTACCCAATGGGTCTTTCTTAATCCACTCTTTAATTTCTTTTTTATTTCTGTAATTAAAATGATCATCTCCTTCAGGTCCTACATGTCCATTAAATCTATATGTTTTTATCTCAACAAAATGGGGTTTTTTTGTTTTTCTAATTTTTTTTGTAATTTTCGACATTAACTTAAAAAGTTTATCTGGATCATTAATATCAAAATAGTCTGTATCAATATTAAAACTTTTGGCTCTATTACTTGGGTTTTTTTCCAAAGTTCTTTCACTTAAAGGTGTATGCGTTGAATAAAGATTATTCTCACAAATAAATAGAATAGGAAGCCTCATTTTTGAGGCCATATTTAAAGTTTCGAATACGACTCCTTCTTCCATTCCTCCATCACCAATGACTGAGATTGTTATACCTTTTTTATTATTGTAAATTTTTTCAAAAGCATCCCCTAAAGATATAGCGAAAGATCCTGATAAAATTGCACCACTATAAAAATTTATTTTTGGTGAAGTAAGTTCTTGAGAACCTGCAAGTCCTCCTGTCGTGCCGGTTTCTTTTCCATAAAACTCAGCTATCATTTCATTTATAGAGCCTTTTTTTGCAACATAGTATCCGTGTGATCTATGATGTGTAAATACACTGTCTTGTTTCATCATCAAAGGAGCTAAAACTGCTGGCATTAATTCTTGACCAATACAAAAGTGCATTGGACATCTCATCTGATCTGAAGGATGATATTTCTCAATTAATTCTTCTTGTAACTTTCTAATCAAAGATAAATATCTATAAATTTCAATTTTTATTTTATTTGTCATAGTGTATTTTAAGCTCGGATAATTATCATACAAAAAAGCTTATGCAATGAAAAACTATAAAAATTTCTCAGGAACAATCATTGGTAAAAATTTTAAAAATAAAAACTTATTAATTATTGCAGACAGGAATAAATATAGATTACCTTATGGAGATTATTTGAGAATTTTGGCTTTTGCACCTAATTTAGGTTTTAAAAAAATTTTTTTTGTTGGTGACACCAATTTACTTAAGCTCTCTAAGGAACATGATTTTATTGAATCAATAAATATCTCAAAGAAAAATA
>MDTB01138549.1_pt1 | contig 11066 bp, 9 predicted proteins | sample 811161 | NCBI WGS metagenome assembly MDTB01 (sample SAMN05326650, study PRJNA326480) | marine metagenome | isolation source: seawater | place: Mediterranean Sea | collected 2009
CTGAAGAATTTTCTCCTGTGGAGCCATCTGGCGCTTTTCCGGTATAAACTTCTACCGCAGACTCAATCTCAGTTTGTGCCGCCGCGACCTTGGCGAAAAGCTGAATATCCTGCTGAGAAATCTGTGCTTTGGGCTGACCTGATGTTTCCCCGCCTACGGTACCCGAGTTTCGATCTTCGTTAATCTCAATCACGACTTGTTTGTTCTTGCCTTCTGTTACCGTCACTTTACCTTCAGCAATTTCACGTGAAAGTGCTCGCTTCACCGACTCAACATCTGCGTTTGTCTCGGATTCTCCCTCTCCATCGTCAGATTTTAATTCCTTGTCCTCCGGCTGAGGGACATCGGTTTTTTGCTCTTCAATTGTATCTACTATCGTCGGTTCAACTTTTGCAGTCCGATAGTTTTGCGCAATTATGTTATGCGCGGTAGGCGGTTCTACAACAGGAACCGACCTCTGGACGCCAAAAGTTGACTTCATTGATCCACTAACGTTCTTAAACTTAGGCACATTCATATGGGCAAATGAAAGAATAAGCACGAAGAATGCCATCAAGAGGGTAGCCATGTCGGCAAAGGTGGCCATCCAGGCGGGCGCTCCTGATTTGCACTCGGGGCAGTCTGGCTCCTTAGCAGGAATAATTTCGGGGGGGAGTATGACAACTTCTTCTTCCTCCTCTTCATTCGCACCGTCTTCAGTCCCTAAGGATTCCTCATTAGGAGTGTCCTCTTCAGGTATATCTTGTTCTTCTTCGTCGGCCATGGTCTAAACCTCACCCACGATGATTTCGATTCTTCGATTAGTTGCCCTGCCTGCAGGAGTATCATTCGTGTCTTCTGGTTTTGTGTCAGCAAAACCGGCCACCTTCATCCTCGACATGTCTACCCCGACCGATTCTGAGAAAAAAGATGCCACTGACGCCGCACGTGCCGCGGACAGATCCCAGTTCGATATGAATCGATCACTGAACGCTATTGGCACGTTGTCCGTATGGCCTTCCACTCGCACGGTTCCGTTTCCATCAAAAACTGTTCCTCCGACTTTTCTAAGTAACGGCATAAATCCACTTTGTAAATCTGCACTTCCCGATACAAAAGAGCCTTGATTAGCCAGACGAATCACAATTTCATCTCCAACACGTTCGACCTCAGCCAAGCCCTGACTGATTTCATTACTTAGATCCGCCTTTATCTGCTCAAGTCGATTTTGAGTTTGATCGCCATCACCCTGCGAACCACTACCAGGTCCTGAACTCTTCTTTCCTTGGGTTTGGCTTGAAGCACTGGTCACCGGTGCCTGGAAAAGCTGTACCTCACTGTTTACATTAGCTTGCACTTCAGCAATCTTCGCGGCCACATCCAACGTTGTTTGATCAATCTGACCACTTTTTTGATCCCCAGATTGAGTGCCTCCCGGCCCCCCGGTCGCGCCATCAGACAGTAATTCCACAACAACTTTTTGATCCTCTATTTTGACTTGAACTTGGCCACTTTCTATCTCTTCTGCAAGCGCATCCTCAACGCTCAAAAATGCTTCCTGTGTTTCGAACTCGTTTGGTTTCTCTCCGGTTTTCTTCTGTACAAATTCCGCTGAGGGATTTTCGGCTAACTGTCTTTTTTGATCGATAACAGTGGGTTGAGCTTCCGCTGGAGTAAATTCTTCTACTAACATGCTTCTTGCGGAGGGAATGCGCACCGTTGGCACAATCTTTTTGATACCAAATGCCATTTTGAGAGAACCGTTGACCTGATCAAATTTGGGCAGCTCTGTGTCAGCAAATGACAAGATCAACACGAAAAATGCCATGAGCAAAGTCGCCATATCTGCAAAGGTCGCCATCCAACCTGGCGCACCTCCCTTGCAAGGCTCACACTCTTCTTCTTTTTCCTCGATCGGAGGTGGCTGAATGACGAGGCGTCCCTGTTCATCCCGGACCTCTTCGACTTCTTCTCCAGCTTCCTCTTCGGGCTGTTCTCCTTCTTCAGCCATAGGATTTCTCTATTTAGGCCGCTGCTTCTAACTTTCCTCGGGCCTTAGGCGCGAGGAAAGAGGCTAGATAATCTGTTAAAATTCTTGGGTTTCCACCACTTTGGATGAATAATACGCCTTCCAATATTAAGTTGTTATTCGCAGCTTCTATATCGGCCTGACTTCCCAGTTTCATTGCAACGGGTAGACATATAACATTGGCCAGAATCGCCCCGTACATAGTCGTTAGAAGAGCGACGGCCATCGCCGGACCGATTGATTTAGGATCGGACATGTTCCCCAACATCTGCACTAATCCAACCAGGGTACCAATCATGCCCATAGCGGGAGCTATTTCACCCCAGGCAGAGAAAATTGCTGCTCCTTGCTTGTGACGTAACTTCGTGGAATCAATATCCTGCTCGAGAGATTTCCGGATCATGTCTGCTTCGGTTCCATCTACTAGCATCCCGATTGCCTTTGCTAAAAATGGATTAGCTATTTCCTGACCCTCAAGCGCGATCATGCCATCCTTACGAGCAATGTTAGCCAACTCCGTGATTTGTATAATTAAATCTTCACCTGGCTCAAGCTTATTCTTGAAACATTTACCCATAACACCGATTGCACCAAGAAACTCACCCAGTGAAGATCTAAACAATACCACCGCGATTGATCCGGCGACGACGATCAAAACAGAAGGGACGTCGACAAATGCTGCCGGATCGCTCATCGCTGAAATAATGAGTCCGAAGGCGGCTAACAGGCCAACTATCGTGGCTATATCCATTTAATTCTCTCCTTTTACACATATCACGCACAAGACCGAGGCCTCTAACCAATTTTTAATCACAAACATGCCAAAGGCGCACTAACGCGCGTATCTAGCATGATATCGGCAGTTTATAGAAAAATTTCAGTAACTTAACCATTTTTGTGTTCTATTAGACATTGAGAAAAGGCCTTTTAAACCACTTTTCCGTACTTACCTAAACAAAATGGTTGTCAGGCCAGTAGATATATTGTAGCAATAACGATTAATAAATTACGGACAGAGTTCACTCTATGTTCACGTCAAATAGCATCGCCAGATCTCTAATCACTTTTGCCTGTGTGGTTACCATCAACGGCTGCGACCTGCGCGCGCGACCACCTTCCTGCGATGATTACTTCGAACCTAGAGATAGGTCAGGCTTCTTAACTGACGAACGTGGAATCGCTCGGAGAAAAGATTCAAATATTCTATGGTACCGCTGCCCAGCCGGTAAATCCTTTATCAGCCGAGGTTGTGAAGGTTCCGGGCTAAGACTAAGTTGGAAAGACGCCATAGCGTATGCTGAAGAGTTTGCGGTCAAATCTGGTAAGCCTTGGAGACTTCCAACAAACAACGAAATGAAATCGATCCAGGAAAAAGCTTGCGTGAGCCCGTCCGTCAATCCAATTGTCTTCCCAGATGCCGAGGTTGACAATTACTGGACCTCCTCAAATAGCTGGCACCACAATTCGCTTGGCTGCTCTCTATATTTATATCAAGGAGATCTTTTTTGCAGGCAAGCTAAAACAACTGAGCTCCCTTTTTTCCTGGTATTAGATAAAGCTAATCAATAGATGCGCTAGAAAAACAGCAAACGCAGAACCCCATTTAGCATTTAAGGTTTATAATATTACTGCGATGATCCTGTCGAGCCCCAGCAGAATGTGTTTGTGGAGATTCCTCCAGGCGTTTTGCGGCAAAAGATAGGCACGGTGAACCGTCCGCTTGCAAGACTTCCACGGAAGGAAGCTCATTTGCCTTAAATCCCATTGCGCGACAGCCATATCGATGATGCTTTTCAAATGTGATGAAAAAGTGCCTGCAGCTCCAGCAGTCAGGATTTGACATCGGCCTATCGCTTCCAGAATTCATTATAAGCTTTCCATGCAACAAGCATAACAAATCCGACGCCAACCAAATTTGCAAAGAGATTTGTAAGGCTCACTTCACTCAGAAATTCACTGCTAGAGTCTGGATTGAGCCATACCAACCCAATCATTGGCACTGCAATCAAAAGATATACGCGAATTAAACGACACACTGGACAGTCTGGAGTGGCCACTATCTTGTTCGCTCTAAATAAGTAAGCATAACATTCCCTTTAAACAGCATAATAAGAGTATATCGGATAATGAAAAGATATTTTTACTATATATCTTGAAGCTAAAATTTAAATCAGGGCTACATAAGTAATATTTCTTCCAAAAATACTTTGGGCGGTATGATCTCACCTGTGGCAAAACCTATTGATTAAGAGCAGACTCAAAACTTTGTCAGATTATTTTGACAGGATTTAGAAATACTACTTAATTTAATTCTATCCAGAAGAATTATTTCATCTATAAGTGACTGTTCTATAAAGAATTCGCCGTTGTGGTCGATTAACTTTTTAACAAAGCGGCAAATAGATTTTACTAGTTGTTAAAGAGACAGCGGGTTCAGGCATGGCCAAAAACATAGCCTCTGATTAGTTCAGTTCGGCTCAGTCAAAAACCACTGATTATCAAACATGTACAACGAAGCATTATTTAATTAATTAGAGATAAAGACATGGCCCAATCTAACACGCTGAAGTTGTCAGTAGATGATGCGCTTAGCGGAGCTGACAGCGCCCTTAGGAAGGGAGATTTGAATTTAGCATCTTCTTTATTAAGTGCTGTTTCTGCGCACGACAATTGCACCCCAGTTAAAAATTTTAGTAGAGACAAACTAGAATTTCTTCTTAATGAACTAAAAAGAAAAAAAAATCCGAATGCTTCTGCTCTACTGGATCAAAGCGTGAGCACTCCTGAAGGAGCCAGTGCGGCAATCGAGGCACTTGATCGTGCACTTCAATCAGTTAGCAGTGAAAGGGTGGGTAATGCCTCCTTCAAAAGCGATGATATAGAAAAAAGAGATTCCCAGTTAAATGGTTCCCATTTTTCCATGTCTGAAGAACCTTACTTCAGTAAGCAGGGACAGGGCGAGTCACACATCATGAATTTCGATCAAGAAGGTTTTTGCGTCATCAGAAACGCAATTAAACCTAACCAAATCACTCTTCTAAAAGGTTGTGCTGCAAATGCGATAAAAAAGGCAGATGCCATTTTTGAGAATTCTGGGAATGATCAAGTGGGAATGCATATAAGAGATCAGTTTTACGTGTTTTTTAACCCATCCAATCACTTTTCTGAATTGAAGGATGTAAATTTTTGTAGCGAAGTAATGAACTGGATAAGAAAACTCTTGGGGCCAAATGCCTATTTGATACATGATCAATTCACCATAAAAAATCCAGCGAACCCAGATAATCAATCTGGCGGCTTTGGTTGGCACCAAGACAGATACGATTCGAAATCAATAATTGAAACTCACGATCCATTCGTCACCTGTTTAGTTCCCTTACATAATATGAATGATGAGAATGGTGGATTAAGGATTGTCCCCTTCAGCAATTACAGTAACTCCAAGAAACCGATGCTACATACTAATGGCAACATAACCGAAGATGTCGAAAAATATGCTGTAACGATTGACTGTATGGTAGGTGACATCATATTTTGGTCTTCCAATACTCTGCACAGCTCAATGCCTAATACTAGTAGCGTTAATTCACGATGGGCCTACATAGCACAATTTTCAGGGTCCCGTTTAAGCATGGCTGATAGAAATGATTCCGCAATGCGAGCAGGTCATATTATTGGCCAAAGTAGATCAGACCCATCCCAACCACTTCTTCACGGCGTGGCAAATCCACCGCAATAAAAACGTAGGACACATATTGAATGGCTGTCACCATCTGGGCGGAAGATTTTTATTGATTGGGACTGGTGAAATTTTAGGAAGTGAACCTAACTAACTTTCTTCAAGTAACCTCCAGGATTCGAACTAACTTGCAATTTAGCGCTTATATCAGTATCAACAACAAAATCACCTCGACCCTCCATCCAGCTATCCAGGGCGCTTTTTGGATTGTTGCCCACATCCCATGGGCGATTAGGATAATATCCCACTGGAAATTGCTCCACCACCGTATCGAAAACAACACAGTAGCTATCTTTGCTGACCAATGGCGCATAAGCATTTAACTCCGCAAGAACATGTTCATGCGTGTGCATAGAGTCAAGAAAAATCATTATCCTACGATATTCAGATGCGATATTTTCCACTTGGTCAATAACAGAAACATCGATGGAGGATCCTTCAATCATCTCAATAAGGTAAAACAGTGGATGAGATTCGATAGCGAGCTTGTTATGTACTCTGATATCGATGTCTACCCCAAGAACCTTTCGTTTTTTTGGATCATAGTGGCCATCTTTCAGATCCATTAACGCCAGCATAGAAGCACTCAATATAAGAGAGCCACCATGAGCGATGCCAGTCTCGATGATTAGATCAGGCTTGACTTTCCAAATCAATTCCTGAACCGCAAGGATATCGTTTGGAAATTGTATAATAGGACGGCCCAGCCAATCGAAATTGTATTGATAATTTGCGTCACATGCATCCTTTGTCCAGTGGTCGGAGAGAACAGCAAAGTCTGAATCTTCCTTTAATGCTTCTATACGACGCCTTCTCTCTTCGCGAAATTCTTTAATTGCGTCCATATAGTGCAGCCTCTAAACTTTAGTCTCGTATTTTTTTAGGTCTAAACAGTTCCAATCCGCTCTATCTGGTCTAAATCCGCCATTGCAAGTCCATAACCCAGCAATTCATGGGACATATAATATCTAACACTTTTCAAGAAACTTTACGGTAGCATAAAAATTATACTGTCAATCCCAACCGCTTGGTCTTTAGTTGTTGATCTTGACATATTATTAACAATTGGACCCGATTATTTGGACTCTTTAAAAAAATTAGTACACATTAGCGATACCCTAAGTCAAAATCTTCTGGTTTTAGTGTGATAATAAATAAATCCATTTAAATAACTCAGGCAGAGCTTTGGTTGGCAGCTATTGCCGCGCCTTGTTGGAGCAATTTCGCGTGACAAATATTCCAGTGTTCAAACCATTGATAGAGAACCAAGAGCTTGAAGCTGTTAGAGATTCTCTTGAAGCTGGTTGGCTCGGTATGGGCAAATTGGTAGGAGAATTTGAAGAAAAAATATCAGAGTTTTTAGGCTTAAGTGATAGATTCGTAGCAGCCGTGAGCACTGGACACGCGGCACTGCATTTAGCCATGTTAGCCGCAAATTTTGAAAAGGATTCAGAAATCATTACGCCAGCTTTTAACAACGTTGCAGACTTTCAGGCTATCACTGCGGCAGGTTGCAAACCGGTGTTCTGCGACATTGAAGAAGACAGTTTATGCATCGATCCTAAAAGCGTTGAATCACTGATAAGCGAAAAGACTCGCGCAATAATAGCCATGGACTATTTTTGCTGTATTGCAAATCACGATGAAATCTCAGCGTTAGCAAAAAAAAATAATCTTCGAGTTATTCACGACGCAGCGCATTCCTTCGGATCTTTTTACAATGGGAAAAAGGTAGGTACATTTTCAGATATCTGTATGTTTAGTTTCGACCCTGTAAAAACCATAACCTGTATTGACGGGGGTATACTGATAGTAAGATCAGAAGAAGAACTGTCCCTTATAAGAAAAATGAGGTTGATTGGCATGGATCAGTCCGCACCTGTAATGTACCAAAATAAAAGGGCATGGAATTACGATGTAGATCAGGTGGGCTACCGATATCACCTGTCCAACCCACATGCAGCGATGGGATTAGCGCAACTCTCAAAAATGCCATTAATTACCAAAATCCGGCAATCTTCCTGTTCTTTGTACAACAGCCTGCTCCGGGATATTCCCGAAGTTAAAGTCCCCCAGTCAGATTTTAAAGAGGTTACACCTTTTCTTTATTACCTTCGAATTGAGGAGAAATACCGAGATGAATTGAGAGATTACCTAGCAAAAGCTGGAATAGATACTGGTATTCATTGGCAGCCAGGCCACCATTTTTCGCTATTTTCCGATGCCAAATCAGGAGCTCTTGATGTCACCGAGCAAATCGCCAAGGAAATACTCTCGCTGCCACTTCATTCGGACATAAATCAAGAGACTATTCACTTTATAAGCTCGAAAATTAATGATTTCTTCATCGAAAATCGATGAAATATAGAGCCATGTCACTAGTGCATGATTAAGGAACAAAATCCGACCTACGACGATATTTATGCTGATCACTATGATTTGCTCAGTCAACACAAAGATTATGGGGAAGAAACGAAAAGTTTAGATAATCTCATAACGTCACTATCTGTGAATAAAAAGGCTCCTATCATAGACATTGGATGCGGTACTGGAACCCATGCTATAGAGCTTTCTCAATTGCGAGAAAATCCTATCTGCGGTTTTGACACTTCTGAATCCATGATTAGAAAAGCGCTATCAAAATCTACTACTGTCGATTTTATTAGTGGAGAAATGTCTAATCTGTATAAGCAAAACTATAGCTTCGCCTTTTCCTTATTCAATGTGGTTAACTGTCTGGATGATCTTGTTGAACTGACTCAATTTTTTCTGCTAGTAAATAAAGTGTTAAAACCGAATAGCCATTTTTTCTTTGAATTCTGGAACAGGGCTTTAGTTTCCCTATATCCACCTAAAACCGTAATTCGCGAATATTTTTCTGAGGATAAGAAAATCCTGCGCACTGTCGAACCTGACAATTCAGAACTAAATTCTGGAAAGCTAAAATTGAGCTACAAGGTAGATGTAATTAATGATGAAGGAATACAAGAAAGTTTCACAAGAGCGCACCTGCTTACCCTGTTTTCCCTCCAAGAAATTGAGGCTTGCTTAAAAGATACGGATTTTGAAATTATCTTTCATCGTGGTGCTCTTCCAGATTTATCTCAGTCAGTCAAAAGTGCCAGAATGACGTCGGTGCTAACAAAAAAGATCAGATAAAGCTAACTAACCTCGCCAACAAAGTAATACTTTCTTATTCTGGCCCAAAATGATCTCGTGACTCAATTATGGTGTGCTAAGAGTCGTCGTAACCTAGCTATTAATGCACATTGCTAGATAGGCTTCTTCTAATTCTCGAGTGACATTTACTGCATCCATAGCTCGACTGGCTTGTATTTCAGAACGAAGAGACTGTCTGATAGAAGAAAGTAAATTGATATCTTCGGCCAGGGCAACTGCCTTATTTACATACTCCTCAGCCGTATCCGCAATCCATTCGCCCCTGTTTATCGCATTTAGAAGCATTGATCCGATTCGACCCACTGGCAACGTGCCACGCAGAGTGATAAACGGTATGCCAAGATACAAACTCTCAGCTAGCGTGGTCCCCGAATTGTGTGGAAAACAATCTAACCCAATATCAATACCCCTATAAACATCCCAGGGCGGACTATCATAACCAAGCTCCAACCGCTCTCTAGAAACTCCTTCTTCTTCAAACATGGAGATAATATTTGATTTAACCAAGTCGCTAAGATAGCTTTTACTATTTAAAACCAAACGCGAGCGATCGACTCGTTTCAATAACTCACTCCAGACAGACACCGTCTTACGATTAATCCTGATGGATCGGGTTAAAGAACCAAAGGTAATATATCCACGCCCAATCACGGGCGCCTCATTTACATCACCCATTTTTGGGTCAGACGTGTAGACAAGCCCCGCATCCAGCCCCAGGCTTTGCTCCGAAAACAGATGATCGCCATCAGGTGCGAACAAATCTTTTGGTGCTAAAAAATAATCAACTGCACTTAACCCTGTCGTATAGGCAAAACCAATCCAATAACTGGCGACTACTGGAGCTGGTTTGTATTTACCTATCATAGAAACCCGGCTGCCTTCTGTATGCCCGGCAAGATCAACAAGGATGTCGACATCGTCTTCTCTTATTTTCTTCGCCAACTCTTTATCTGAAACCCCATGTGTGCTCGTCCAGCTATCCAAATGCTGCTTCATCTTAACGGTCATTTCATCTTCGTTTTCTAATGCCAATTCAGCATAAGCATGGATCGAGAATCTCTCTCGATCGTGGTTTTCTAGGATGGGTAATACCCACTTAGAAACGGGATGCTTACGAAAATCTGGCGATAGATAGCCAACTTTAATTTTTCGTTCTGACGGGTATAGAGTATCGAACTTAAACCAGCTCTTCTTATAGGGGAGACAGAACCTTTCATCGAATTGCCGGTAATGGGCGAATACCTCTTCAGGCGTTTTCCCTGGATGATAATTCAAAACAAAAAGTTTATTTGCATGTGCGTCACTGAGATCAGGGGTTATATCTATCGCCTTTTCATAACTTTGTAGTGCACTTTCAAATTCCCCTAACTCTGCCCGCATAATTCCAACATTATAATATCCTTGAGAAAAATTGGGATTAATCTCAATTGCTTTTTCATAAGCGGAAATCGATTCGCCGAACCTGCTAAGCCCTTGTAAAGCAGCACCTAGGTTATGGTAAGGCTCAAACCTGCCCTTCGATTCCTTAAGGGTAACCGCAGTTTCGGCAATCACTAGTGCCTCTTCATGCCTTTCGATTGCTGTCAAGTTGGCGCAAAGATTATTTAAAACTCTTAGATTTTCTGGTTCCAACTTTAATGCGCTCTGCAATACCGATACTGCTTCCTGATATTCCTTTAGCTCACGAAATGCGTTGCCCTTTGTAATAAAAGCATTCAAGAAATCGGGAGCTAACTCAATCAAACGATCCGCGGTTTCTATACAAATTTTGTAGCTTCCACTGTCGAAATGCAATAACGCCAAATTATGAATCGCATCAATAAAGGCTGGGTTCAATTCAATAGCTTTTCTAAAGTGTAGAAGAGCCTCCTCGGGTCTAGAATCCAAGTGTAGAAGCAATCCTAAATTGTTAAAGGCTTCGAAAGAATTTGGATCTAATTTAATAACCTGGCGATACGCTGCTTCTCCTGCTGAATAATCACCCTGCTCTTGTAAGCAATTTGCCAAATTAAAGTGTATTGTCTTGTCATCTGGTTTCATCTTGAGAGCTGCTTTATAAGTGCTAATTGCACCGAAACTATCTTCTAGGGCTCGCTGGGTGGCGCCTAGATTAGTTAATATCTCAATCGATTGGGGGGC
>MDTB01015458.1_pt1 | contig 11065 bp, 12 predicted proteins | sample 811161 | NCBI WGS metagenome assembly MDTB01 (sample SAMN05326650, study PRJNA326480) | marine metagenome | isolation source: seawater | place: Mediterranean Sea | collected 2009
CTCCTAATAAAATTTTGACTTTTCCCTCTCCTACAATAGGATCATCCAATTGACTTATTTGATATCCTTTTGGTAAATCAGGATAGAAATAGTTTTTCCGTGCAAAAACTACTTGATTGGATATTTTTGCATTTATAGCGCATCCGAATTTTATTGCAAAAGAAATAGCTTCTTTATTTAGAACAGGAAGTACCCCTGGAAGCCCTAAATCAATTTCGCTAGCCTGAGTATTGGGTTCAGATCCAAACATTGTAGGCGAAGAAGAAAAGAGCTTCGTAAAAGTAGCAAGTTGCACATGAATTTCAAGACCTATGACTGATTCCCAACTATTCGTATTCATGGAAATTTGTTAAGTTTTGAAATTTATTTGCAAGGTTTAAAATCTTACCTTCTTCAAGGTAGTTACCTAAAAATTGAATACCAAGAGGCATTTTGTTATGAATTCCTGAGGGAATAGAAATAGCAGGAAGACCAGCAAGATTCGCAGGAATTGTATAAATATCTTGCTCATACATTTCCACTGGATTACTAATTGATCCAAGCTCAAAGGAGGTACTGGCACAAGTTGGCATTGCTATGGAAGAGACTTTTTTAAAAGCTTTATCAAAATCGGATTTAATGAGCCTTCTAATTTTTAGAGCTTTCTTGTAGAAGGCATCAAAGTATCCAGCAGATAGACAAAAAGTTCCAACAAAAATTCTATTTTTAACTTCTTTTCCAAACCCCTCAGTTCTTGAATTGAAATATAGTTCTTCAAGAGATGACGCATGCTCACTTCTATGCCCAAATCTTATACCATCATATCTTGCTAAATTAGCAGAGCATTCAGCCGGTGCTATTACATAATAAGCTGGCAATGAATACTCTATATGAGGTAAATCAATTTCTTTAATTTTTACACCTTCTTCCTTTAATATCTTTATTGCATTATTAAAATTTTCCTTAACCGAGTCATTACTAATTTTATCAATTAAAGTTTTTGGTATTCCTAAAATGTGTTCTTCTTCGGAATTAATTTCATTTATGTAATTTCCAACTGGCTCGTTTAAAGAAGTAGAATCTTTTTCATCAAATCCAGAAATACAATGTAGCGCAAGAGCAGCATCTTTAGCATTCTTGGCAAGTATTCCCCCTTGATCTAAAGAAGAAGCAAAAGCAATCATTCCCCATCTCGATACTCTTCCGTAGGTTGGTTTAATGCCTGTAACTCCACAAAATGAAGCTGGCTGTCTAATTGACCCTCCAGTATCTGTACCGGTAGCAAATGAACATTGATTTGCTCTAACTGCGGCTGCAGAACCTCCTGATGATCCTCCAGGAGAGTATTTCTTATCAATTGGATTAAGAACTTTACCAAAATAACTTGTTTCGTTAGATGATCCCATAGCAAATTCATCCATATTTGTTTTCCCTAAAGTTATAGCGCCTAGATTATTTAATCGTGAATAAACTTCAGAAGAATAGGGAGAAATAAAATTTTCTAACATTTTTGAACCACAAGTCGTTTGTTTATTTTCAATACAAAATATGTCTTTGTGGGCTATCGGAATACCTTCAAGAATTCTCGATCTATTATTAGAAATGTTTTTATCTGCAATGGAAGAGTTTTTCAGAGCTTCTTCTTCATATAAGGATATAAAAGTATTTAAGGAAGATTTAGACTTTATCTCCTTTAGAAAAGCTTCAGTAAGTTCTTTAGATGAAAAAGATTTTCTTTTTAAACCTTCTAATTGTTCTGAAAGAGATAGCTTTACTAATCCTGTCATTCTATTCAATTACTTTTGGTGTTAGATAGAATCCAGAGTTTTTTTCTTTAGTAAGTTTTTGAAGTTTTTCTCTATCAATTTCATCTTTTAATTCATCTTCTCTCAAAGTTTGAGTGGTAGTGACAGGATGACTTAAAGCCTCTACTGAGGAGGTGTCAATCTCTTCCATTTTTTTTACCATATTTAAGATAGATTCAAGATCAGCTATCAAGGATGCAGAATTATCTTCGTCAATTTTTATCTTTGATAATAAAGAAATGTTTTTAAGGTCTTGTTTGTTTATTTTCATTATAATAATGTTAAGAGAGGAAGATTTTATATCAAGTTAAAATCAACTACTAATCGAAATATAAAATTTATTAAAATATTATGGTTTTAAAGGCACTTAAAGGTATTTATTCAACTGATTTATCAATCGACTTAGGCACTGCGAATACTCTAATTTTTGCTAAAGGAAAAGGTATTGTACTAAATGAGCCATCAGTAGTAGCTATTAAAAAGTCTGAAGGACATCGATCAGTGGTTGCAGTTGGGTCTGAAGCAAAGAGAATGCTTGGAAGGGTCCCTGGAAATATCGATGCAATAAGACCTTTGAAAGATGGAGTTATTGCAGACTTTCAAGTAACAGAAAAAATGCTTCAACATTTTATACAGGTTGTTCATGGAGAAAATTTCTTTAAACCAAGTCCAAGGATTTTAATCTGCGTTCCTTGCCAGTCAACTCAGGTAGAAAGAAGAGCAATTAGAGAATCTGCTCTTCAGGCAGGAGCTAGAGAGGTAAGATTGATAGAAGAGCCTATGGCTGCTGCAATTGGAGCAGGTCTTCCGGTTGAAGAAGCATCCGGTTCAATGGTTGTAGATATCGGCGGAGGAACGACAGAAATAGCTATCCTTGCCTTAAATGGCGTTGTTTTCTCTAGTTCGTTAAAAACTGGTGGAGATAGATTTAATGAGTCTATCGTTTCTTATATAAGAAGAAAATATGGAGTCTTGGTTGGCGAATCTACTGCTGAAAGAATAAAGGAAACTGTAGGATGTGCTACACCTGAAAGCGAAGATAGAACAATGGAAATTAGAGGACGAAACTTAGCAGAAGGAGTTCCAAACACAATTAATTTTTCAAGTTTAGAGGCATATGAAGCTATTTCAGGTCCTTTGTCATCGATTTTGCAATCTATTAGAAATGCTTTAGAACAATCACCTCCGGAATTAAGCGCAGATATCTCTGAGAGAGGTATTGTTTTGACCGGCGGCGGAGCCTTGCTTACTGATTTAGATATTATGATTTCAGAACAAACAGGTATTCCAGTTATTGTTGCGGATGATCCTTTAACTTGTGTAGTTAAAGGCGGTGGAATAGCTCTAGATATCATAGATAAATTTGATGTAGATCTTTTGTCTACTGAATAGTTTTATGTTCAGCGGAGAACATAAACAAACCGATATTGCTCAATCAGCTATATTTACTACAGGGTCGATGCGCGCAAGTCGTCTTTATCCCGCGATTTTCATTACCTCCTTAATACTATATGCAGATTTTTCTTTAGATTTAAGTAGCAAGATAAGACTAACTGTTTCATATATCTTCTCTCCTTTAAGTCAGCTTGAGTATTTCGCAGAAGATACTTATAAAACATTTAATTCTTATTTTTCTTCGCAAAAAAAACTTATAGAAAAAATTACCTATCTAGAAAATAAAATCAAAAATTTAGAAAATATAAATATTTCTCTCATCAATACTAAAAATTCATTAAATGAACTTGAAAAAATAATTGGTCTAAGTAAGAGTTTTGAAAGAAAAAATATTTTTTTTGGAAAAGTTCAAGACTATAAAAAATTTCCTAACGAAATAATCAACATAGAGATTAAAACGGAGAACCTTTCTAAAGATATGGTAGTTTTTAATGCTTTTGGCTTAATTGGCGTTATAGATGAAATTCTAAATAATTCTGTTAAAGTAAAACCTCTTCATGACTTATCTATGAAGATTCCAGCTAAGAACTCAAGAACTTTTGAAAATATTATTATAGTTGGTTCAGGAGAACCCAAATCTTTTTTAGTTGAAGATTTTAAGAAAAATGGCGATGTCTTTTTGGGTGATGAAATAGTTACAACCGGATTAGGCGGTAAATTTCCAGAAGGATTTATTATTGGTAAGGTTTCTTCCATCTCTGATAATCCAGAGTCAAATTTTTTAAAAGTAAAAATTCAAAATAGTTTTGATTTCAAGATTGGCTCTACTTTTTTATTTCTATCTCCATGAATAACTTAAACGAAAAGAGAATGCCTATTTTTTCACTGTATTTGTCTTCAGGTTTTACTTTGTTGGGATTCTCAATTTTAGAAATCATCTTGAGCAATTTACTTTGGTTTAGGCTTAGCATTCCCCTGACTTTAATGGCTTTGATTTACTGGAATGTCGCCACCCCTAGGAATACTGGTTTTTTCTGGACAATGTTTTCAGGATTTATATTAGATCTTTATCTAGGATATCTTTTAGGAATTCACGTTATAGTTTTTCTTCTTGCCTCTTATTTTACTCAAAGATATTTTCATCGTTTTAGGGCTTTATTTCGTATTCAGCAATCAATAATAGTAGCTGGGATAATTTTAATATATCAAAGCTACTTTATTTTAATTTCAAAATATTTTTCAATATCAATTTTTCTTGAAGTGATGATTATAACTTTTGTTTCAAGTTTATTCTGGCCAATAATATATGGTCTTTTAAGATATTTAAGAATAAAGCTTACTTATGGAAAATAAACCTATTAAGAATATACATCTCCTAAATAAACCTCTTTTACAAGTTCATTCTTTATAATTTGCTCTGGAGTACCGGAAGCAATCATTTCTCCGGAATTTATAACGTAAATATGATCGCAGATATCTAGAGTAGCTTTTACATTATGATCGCTTAAGAGTATGCCAATTCCCTTACTTTTTAAATTCCTAATTAAATCTTTTATTTCATTAATTACCAGGGGATCAATTCCAGCGAATGGTTCATCTAAGAGAATCAATTTTGGTTTCAAAGCAATTGCTCTAGCAATCTCTACCCTTCGCCTTTGACCACCTGAAAGAGTATTACACTTTTGAGATAGAATTTTTTTCAAATTGAATTCTAAAGAAATCTTTTCTAAAAGATTTACATTATCTATTTTTTTATAATTTCTTGCTTCCAAGGCAGCTAAAATATTTTGCTTTACAGTTAATTCTCTAAATACAGAGGGCTCTTGAGGAAGATAAATTATTCCTAGTTTGGATCTTGCCTCAAAATTAAGTTCATTCACTTTTTTTGAATCAAAGTATATTTCACCCTGAGAAGGTTGATTCAATCCAGACAATATTGAGAATAAAGATGTTTTTCCTGCTCCATTAGGCCCCAAAAGGCCGTATACTTTATTTTTCTTTAAAGAAATTCCAACATTAGTTAAAATATTCTTTTTCTTTATAACCTTCGAAATATTTTTAGCTTCTATGTGCATCTTATTTGCTCATTTTTACATTTAACTTTTCAGGAAAACTTAATTTCCCATCTAAATTTATTTTGATAACAGAAGTCTGTGAAGTCATTACACCTTCTTGAAATAACTTTATTGGATTTCCTTTAAGCAGTATCTCCTTTTCTTTTAAAACGATTTCATTAAAGAGAAATCTAAAATCATCAAGATAAAGAGATATTTTCTCAGAATAAAGATTTTTTCTATTCAAATCTATAGTTAATTTTTTTGTTTCGCCAAAAAATTTTTTACTAAAAAAAGCTCCATTTAGTAACACATTATCATTTAGTTCAATCAAATTTTTATCATATAAAATTTTTCCTCTGCTTGATTTTATTTCAAAAAATTTATCTTCGCCTTTAATAGAAATTTCTGGCTTAAAAACATAAAGATTTTTCTCGCTTTTTTTTGAATTGATCATAGAAGAACTAAGTTTAAGAAGTAGGTTGCTTTCTTTAAAATTTAGATTGATAGATATATTTTTTGCCTCAAAGATTAGTTTAGAATTTTTTTTTACATTATCTTGCGACTGCAAATCAAGAAAGTAGGACGATAAAAAAAATATTGATCCTATTATTAAAAATAGAGCAACAAAATATACAATAATGTTTTTAGGCATTAAATTATCTTTGCGGAAAGAATTTCATGCATTCTGATCAGACCGGTAATTGAATTGTTGGAGTTTTTAACTATCAAGGAATAAATTTTTTCTTCTTCCATTACTCTAGCTACATCTAAAACAAGTTCATTTTCTCTAACGGATTTAAAGCTTTTAATCATTTCTTTTTTTATTGGTGTAGAGGATAGATTAATACCTTTATTAACAACCCTTCTTAAATCTCCATCAGTAAAAATTCCTCTTACTTGATTTTTATTAGTTATTAAACCCAATCCGTAACCTTTTTTAGAGATACTTTCTATAGCTTTAAGAATAGAAATGTTCCCGTCAATAAGAGGCAATTTATTTTTTTTCGCCATTATATCCCTGACCTTTATAAAACTTTTTCCAAGACTTCCCCCAGGATGATTTTCTCCAAAAACAGATCTCTTAAATCCATAAAACTCAGCTATTGAAAGAGATATAGCATCACCTAACATCATCATTGCAGTAGTGCTTGAGGTTGGGGCTAAATTCAATGAGTCAGCCTCCTTTTCAATGTTAAGATTTATATGAGATTCTGATGCTTGCGATATAGATGAGCTTTTATTACTAGTTATAGAACATATCTTTATTTTTTTATTTTTCAAATTTGGTAACAAATCAACTAATTCTTCAGTTTCTCCAGAAAAAGAGAAAATTATCAAAACATCTTTCTTTGTAATTGCGCCAAGATCGCCATGACTTGCTTCTGCTGCATTTATATAAAACGAAGGTCTGCCTAAGCTAGAAAAGGTTGTTGAGATTTTTTCTGACACTTTCCCAGATTTTCCTATACCTAGAAAAATTAAATTACCTGAAGTATTCACTAAACTTTCACAAAAGGAATTAAATTCATTTTCATTCAAATTCAATGAAACTGCTTTTAGAGCAATAATCTCATTAGAAATTATCTTTTTTCCAATTTCAAAAAAATTATTTTTTTTTGTCTTTTTCATCAGAGAATATTTATATCTTATAGTAGACTAGACTAACTAATTTTCGATTATAAATGAAAAAGTACTTTTTCTTATTCTTTATCTATTTTTTTTCCATATGTTCATTCTCGGATGAAGAGGTAACTAAATATGTAAATCAACAACATGAAGAAATCTTTTCTTATCTTAGCAATAACCAAAGTTTACTAGAATCTGATAGAGAAAGTTTTCTTGAGCAATTTGAAGTAAGATTTTCAAAATTAATTCCTCCAAATGAAATATCAAAACGTGTAATGGGAAAAAAACTTTTTCTTGCGGCCTCTACCGATCAAATTTTAGACTTCAATAAAAAATTTAAAAATACACTATTAGATTCTTATTCTGGAGCACTTAGCAATATAGAAGCCTCAAATATAACTCTTGAGTCCCATTTTCATCCTAATGAACGAAAAGACTTAGCCGTTGTCCAATTAAATGCAAGTTTTTCAGGAAGAACTTTTAAATTGATATATAAAATGAAAAAAATTCAAATCAATGAATCTAAACAGTGGAGAGTTGTAGGTATTGTTTTAGATGGGATAGATATAGTTTCCTTGTATAGAAAACAGTTTGCTTCTTTAGTCAAAAATAATAACAATGATTTAAGCAAAGCGATTGATTCTTGGGATATTGAAGAAGATTCTTTAAACCTTGATGATTAATTGATGGACAAGTTATTAATTGAAGGGGGAAGAACTCTAAATGGCACCTTGCGAGCTTCAGGAGCTAAAAACTCTGCTCTTCCAATTTTAGCTTGCTCATTACTCCTAGAAGGAAAACTATCTTTGAGTAACGTTCCTCATCTTAAAGACGTTACAACCATGATTGAAGTTTTAGGTTCCATGGGGGCTGAAATTTCTCTTGATGATGACATGAATTTCGAAATAGATACTTCTAATTTAAATAATCATACCGCTAGATATGAGCTGGTAAAAACTATGAGAGCCTCTGTTCTTGTTTTAGGCCCTTTGTTAGCAAAATTTGGTCAAGCAGAAGTTGCTTTGCCGGGAGGCTGTGCCATTGGTAGCAGGCCAGTCAATCTTCATCTTGAATCAATGAAGAAATTAGGTGCTGAGGTTATTACTGAAGGAGGATATATAAAAGCAAAAGCACCAAATGGCTTAAAAGGAGCAGAAATACTATTCGATACAATAAGTGTAACGGGAACTGAAAACGTTTTAATGGCAGCAGTCTTAGCAAAAGGCAAAACAGTCATTAAAAATGCTGCAAGAGAACCGGAAGTCAGTGATTTAATTCAATGTCTAGGCAAAATGGGAGCGAGAATTAACGGAGCTGGCACTAAGGAACTGATTATTGAAGGAGTAGAAGAACTAAAACCTGCTACATTTAAAATCATTCCCGATAGGATTGAAACAGCTACATATCTGACCGCCGTTACAATGACAGGCGGTAACATTTCTATTAAAAATTCTAGACCCGACACCATGGAAAGTGTTTTAAATAAACTTAGAGAAGCAGGAGCTGAAATAACTACTGATAATGATTCAATTAACTTAAAAATGGACTCTCCTTTAAAGTCAGTAGATATTTCTACAGCTCCTTACCCTCTATTTCCAACCGATATGCAAGCCCAATTCATTTCTTTAAATACTATTGCACAAGGCAAATCCAAGGTAGTTGAAACTATTTTTGAAAATAGATTTATGCATGTCCAAGAATTGATAAGAATGGGAGGAGATATCTCTCTAGCTGGAAATACAGCAATTATTAATGGTAATTCAGGCTCTCTTCATTCTGCCCCAGTAATGGCGACTGATTTAAGAGCTTCTGCAAGTTTGGTCCTCGCTGGTTTGGTTGCAAAAGGGATTACCCAAATCGATAGGATTTATCACATTGATAGAGGCTATGAAAGAATTGAGGAAAAACTCAATGCCTTAGGAGCAAAAATTGATAGGATTTCCGGCTGATGTTAATAGTTGTTCCAAAGGGTAGATTATTAAAAGATGTCAAAAACCTTCTGCTTGATATAGGAATATCTTTTGATGATTCTTCAAGAAAATTAATATTAGAAACTTCTGTTAAAAATTTAAAAATCGCAATTCTTAGATCTTGGGATATTCCAAAATTCGTAAATAAAGGAATTGCAGAGATTGGATTTGTGGGAAAAGATGTATTGAATGAATCAGATGATAAAGAAAACTTTTATGAACGCTTAGATTTGAAGTTTGGAAAATGCAGACTTTCCTTAGCTGCGCTTAATAAAGTACCAGACTCTAATAAGCCAATAATAGCAACAAAGTATACAAAATCAGCTAAAGAATTTTTTTCTACCAAATTACAAAATGTTGAAATTATTAAATTAAAAGGCGCAATAGAAATTGCTCCAATATTAGGACTTTCTGATTATATTGTCGATTTAGTCCAATCGGGACAAACTTTAAAGGAAAATGGTCTATCAGAATTAGAAATTATTCAAAATATATCTACTAGATTGATAGTTAATAAATCAGCATTCAAAACTAATAATAAAATGATAGAAAGAATAGTTTTTGATATCGAAGAAGTTTTAAATGGAAAATATAAAAATTAAGAAAGTTAAGTTTTCAAGAGCAAAGCAGCTTTTAACGAATACAAAGAAAACAAAATCTCATCTTGAAGTTTACAAAGTAGTTGAGAAAATAATCTCTTCTGTAAAAAAAAATGGAAATAAATCTCTAATAAAAATATCTAATGATATTGATAAAACAGAATTTAAAAACATATCTAGTGCAACTTTTTCAAAATCTGATTTTAAAAAAAATTACGATAAATTAGATTCAAAAACAAAAAAAAACTTAAACTTTCTAAAAAAAAGAATCGTAAATTTTCATAAGCAAATAAAAATTTATGATCACAAAATCACAGATAATACTTTTAGTTTTCTCGGTCAAATTTACAGACCAATAGAAAAAATCGGAATTTACGCACCAGGCGGAAAAGCAGTTTATCCTTCATCTATTCTAATGACTTCTCTGATTGCAAAATTAGCTGGATCAAAAAAAATTAACCTATTTTTTCCTAGTTCTTTAATGAAAGCACAAGAGTTAATGTTAGCTACGGCACATATTGCTGGAATTGATAAAGCCTACAATATTGGCGGAGCTCAAGCAATTGCAGCAATGGCATACGGCACAGAAACTATTTCTAAATCCGATAAGATTTTTGGTCCTGGAAATAAATATGTAGCTGAAGCAAAAAGACAAGTTTTTGGAGATGTAGGAATCGATTCTTTTGCAGGCCCTTCTGAAGTGTTAATAATTTCTGACAAAAAAGTTGATTTCAAAAAGCTTGCCGCAGATTTAATAGCACAAGCAGAGCACGGAGATGATTCAAAGTGTATATTCATTCAAATAGGAAAGATGAGCTCAGATGATCTTTTCTTATCTCTTAATGAACAAATAGCTTTAGAACCAAGAAAACATATCATTAAAAAATCTCTAGAAAGAAATGGTTTATTTGTTAATGTTGGTACTCTTTCTGAAGCAATTGAAATTAGCAATATTGTTGGACCAGAACATTTACAAATTGTTGTAGAGAACTTCAAGAAATCCATTCTTAAAAACCTTTCCGCTGGAGCAATTTTTATAGGAGAAAATAACTCGGCTGTTTTAGGTGATTATGCAGCAGGACCCAGCCATGTAATACCTACAAACTCTTCAGCAAAATTTAGTTCTCCAGTTAGTCTTGAAGATTTTATGGTTAGAAGCTCAGTTACAAATATTAATAACATTAAAAATAAGAAAGAATATAATCAACTTTTAGACAATTCTATCTTTATAGCAGAGTTAGAAGGACTTTTTGGACATGCTAACGCACTTAAATTAAGAAGAAAATAATCAAAAGTTTTAATCTGTAATTTTTTTAAAAACATCTAAAACAGTATCTACAGGTATTGCAAAGTTTAAACCTTGATTTCCACCCGAAGTAGATTCTATAAAATTAATTATTCCTAGTAGTCTGCCTTTTTGGTCAATTAAAGCTCCGCCTGAATTACCTGGATTTATTGAAGCATCTGTTTGAATAAAATAACCTTTCTTGTCTTTGAAAGTTCTATTAATTGCGCTAATTATTCCTTTGCTAAATGATTGACCTAAGCCCTGTGGATTTCCTATGGCTATTACAGATTCACCTATTTTAATTTCATCAATATTTTTTCTTATCTTAAAAGGTTTTAAATCTAGA
>MDTB01123478.1_pt1 | contig 11065 bp, 14 predicted proteins | sample 811161 | NCBI WGS metagenome assembly MDTB01 (sample SAMN05326650, study PRJNA326480) | marine metagenome | isolation source: seawater | place: Mediterranean Sea | collected 2009
AATCTTTTTACATAGTAAATGTGATTAATCTTTTTACATAGTAAATGTGATTAATCTTTTTACATAGTAAATGTGATTAATCTTTTTACATAGTAAATGTGATTAATATCTTGCTATTTTTATTGCCAAACAAATAAACGACAAGAAGTTACACTATACAAACACAAAGATCAGATTTGTAATGAAACAACAAGTTTGTTAACAAGTTACTTCCAATCAATTTTTATTAAGTAATCTAGTTATAATTTTTTTAACTTCTTCTGTAATATGTTCTAAAATAAAATCAGGAACTATAAATATTTTTTCAATCCATTTACCTTCAATTTCTATTTTTAATTTCTTATTTGATTTAGTATTTTCTTTAATTTTAAAATTTAATAATATCTTAAAAAGTTGGCCACCTTTTAAACTTACTGTAATATTAGCTCTAAATATATCATCATCAATTTCCCATTTTTGATGAATATCAACATCCAATAATTCAATAAATGGAATTGAAAATCTTGGAATTTCATTATAATATAAATTTTGAGGATTATTGATTTTTTCTCCATCCTCTAACAAAGGTTCAAATCTATGGTTTTTTGAATTTTCATTTTCTTTTAGTATCTTTACAAATTCATGAATAAAATCTGACCTTTGGACATGAGCAATTAAGTTACATCTTTCGATAAAATTAGTATAAATTTCTAATTTTATACTCATCTAAGTTAGAACAAGGAATTATTTTATACAAGGTTGAAAATTTAAATATTTTTTCTTAATTTAAAACTATATTAACATTTTATTAATTTAAAAAATATACTTATTCTTATATGAGTGTAAAAGAATTTAAAAATGAATTAAAAAAAATATATATTAAATATTCTGAATTTGTAAAAGCTATTGATAAATATTCAGAAGATTATTTAAAATTTTTATACATGCACCTAAATGAAAACATAAAAATAGAATTATCAGAAAATAAGAGAGAATCAAGTAATAATTTATTAATTTTAGAGTCTTCAAAATTTAAATACAATAAAAAATTTTCTGATTCATTGATTTTTATTTACAAACAGTTTTTAAATAACAATGACAAATCTATTCTTCAATCTGGTGAAGATTTTTATGTTAATGTTTATGAAGAAAATTATGATGAAAAAGGAACCCAAGAATATTTTTCACAAAAAAATAGAAGAGACTTTCTTATTCCTTCCTTTTTTAATAAAAAAACTATTGAATTTATAAATAATTTTAATATTGATGAATCAACAAACTATCATACCAACTTAAAAGACTTTTACCTTTTACTTGGAAATATTAGAAAAAATATAGCAACTAAAAATAGATTAGGCACCATTATTGCATCCTCTATATCGTTACAATCACACAATCTAAGACCTAGTAAAGATTTAGATACAGTTATCTTACATCCAAAAAATGATCAAGAAAATGTAATAAAAAATCTAAAAGAAATGGCAACTAAACTAGACTTTATGGATCCGTATATTGATAAAATATATGATGAATGGGATGGTATTGATAAAACAAATATGTATATGGTTGATCAAATTTCACATCCTAATAATCAAAATTTTTTTGATATTATTGTTAATCCTGACTTTCATTATTATTTTTTTGGAATAAAACTAATTGACTTAGATTATGATCTTAAATACAGAGCTATCAGAAGATTTCCTAAAAACGTAGCCGACCTTATCTTAGTAAAAACAAAAATAAAAAAAGAAGTTCCAAAAATAAAAGCTTTAGAAGAACTAATTGTTAATGAAACAGAATGGGAAGGTAAACCAATTATTAATAGATATTCAAAGTTTGAATTTATTGATAAGGTTAGAAAATATTTATTTAGGTTTGGTTTAAATTTAGATCATGGTGAAGTTGAAAATGAAATAAATAATATTTCATATTAATTTTTCTATTAAAATGTATATAAATGAGTTACAATTTACAATTAGATCATTCTGATGTTGTTGACTTTTTAAGTTTGATTATTTTAATTCAAAATCATTCAGAAGAAATTTCAAGAAGCGAATATAGCGACGAATTATCAATTAATGATCTTGAATCAAATAGTTTTAATCTAGATTTAAAACAAGATATTGTTAATAATTTATCTGAAAAATCACCAAATGGAAGTATAATAGATTATATTTTTGATAGAAAAAATAAATTAAAAATTGCATTTTCTATTAGTCATTTATCAACAAGTGTAACTGTTATATTTTACTCAACAGAAGATGAATTTGAATGGTATTCAAATACTCCAGTTACATTAACACAATTACATGATGATGTTTACATAAACAATCATTTTCATGAACAACTTAGTAATGACACAGTCTATTTAATTCGAAAAAAATTATTTGAAATATATTCAAATTATTCAAATTATGATATATATTTTACAGGATATTCTTTAGGTGGTGCAATTGCTACTTTAGCATCATATATTATTGCAAGAGAACTTAAATCAATAGATATTACAACAGTTTCGTTTGGTAGTCCTAGAATTGGTAATGATAAATGGGCTGAATCATTTGATAAAACTGAAAAATTAAAAAAATACAGAATTACTACTAATAAAGATATACTAACAGCATTACCTATTATAGGATATAATCATGTAGGTACAAATATAATTTTAGAAAATGATACTTTTAGTGTTTTCGATGTTAATAATATATATCCATGGTATCAATACACGTTACTTAACTGTTGGAATTTTGATAAAAGAGACCTTAGATCTTATATGAACAATTTGACCAAAAATAAATGGTACTAAAAAGTTTAAATTCTAAATAAAATTTCATTATCATTAATAAATTTAAAGATATCATATACGATACCATTAAATCTATTTTCATCATAATATGTTTTCTCTACTATTTCATTTACCCATTCCTCGAAAATAAACCATAACATTCTTTTAGTAGGATCTTTTATTGTAGAAAAAACATAATCTGAATCTACAATTTTTCTTATATGGTCTCCAAATTTATGATATGAATCTCGAAATAATTTTAACATTATTTTATTATGTTTTGGATATGGTAAATATTTCACCCATTTTATTAAATTCCTTATTATATCATCATCAGATATACTTCTATAATTAGTTTTAAATTTATTTATATCTTTAATTTTAAAATTAGTAATACTAATATCCAAAATTTTATCATACCCTGAATATAGATCTTGATTTAAATAGTGTTTGTGTTTTTCTAGTAAATCATTTGTTTCTTTCTCTATAAATTTAGAATTTAGGTAGAAACTATTTGATTTATTTTCATCCTCTCCACACACAATATTCATTACAAATGATTATTGTGTTGAAAAAATATAATTCAATTTTTGTTAAATTCTTATCTAAAAATAAATATTCTAATTTTTAATATATGTCAAGCTTAGCTTTTTTAGTTTTAATTGATGGCGAATTTAGATCATTAATTAGAAATACTTTTGAAAGATTAATTGGAAACAGATTTACAAAAGAAGAAGATCCTATGAAAGAAATTATTAAAAAATTATCAATTCGAGTTGTATCAAGTTTAATTGCAATTCAATTATATTCCTATTTACAAATTTTGTCTCCTGAAATTAAAGTTTATACCTCTTACTTAATGATCATAGTTTTCATTTATTTCGTAATGAAACAAAATAAAAATCATTTTGATTAATTCCATCCAGATCTCCACAAACCAACTAAAATTTTATATGCATTTTTTAATCCATCTAATTGATCATCATAATTTTGTCTACATATTGGACATTTATTATCTGATATTCTGAAAAAACAATTAAAACAAACATAATGTGAACATCGAGCCTTTATGAGGTTTTTTTCATTATCATAACAAATACAACATTCATTGCTCATTAATAAAAATTTTATAATTTTAATTTAATGGTTGAATACATAAAAAATTGAAAAATAATCCAGATATAATAGGGATTAAATCCATTAAGTTCAAATGAAAAGAGCATCGACACAAATATCAGATGAAAGAACAGCAAATAGTGATTTAATTGTAGATGAATTAAAATCAAATGGAAGTATATTTTGGAAAATAAGTTTCGAATCGGGTTCTAGATTTATAAAATGTAATAAACCACAAGATAGAAATATTCAGGATCAACTTTTAGGACTAGCTCCAATTATATTATGTGATTCCAAGTTTATTAACTCAAAAATTGAATATATTGATAAAAAGCTTACACTAACAACTAGCGACGATAAAATTATAGATCTTGTTAATAAAGATGGTATCTTGAAAACTGGAAAGGAAATCGTTAAAAATATTTCATTTCAAAACATTAATCCTAATGATATTAGTCCAATATCATTAGAATCAGTTAATGATTTTATTAAACAAGGTATTGATGTATATAAGATTAAGGGAGAAAATAATCCCTACACATATGATGATCTTCAGAGAATTCTTAATACTACTAAAACATCACCAATAACAAGAAAAGAATTCAGTAAGATTGATATAGTAAAATGGGATTCTAATGAAACTTTGAATATACCAATTTGTGCTTTAAATGAAAATAAAAAAAGAAAAATAGTATTCAGATCAGATTCTACTCTTGGTTTTGGAAATGAAATAGAATCAGATAAACAAGACAATGAAAAAAGTAAATTAAAATTACAAGAAACTGATAATCCTATAAATTTAATTTGCCTAATTGACACATCGGGTTCAATGGGTTCAGGTAGCGAGAACGTTGCAACAAAACCTTTTCTAGACTTTATAGAGACTCTTCATCAGGATTCAGTTTTGACGTTATTTACTTTTAACCATAATATAACAAAAGTATACACGAAAGAAAAAATAGACTCTATAGATAAAGATAATATTAAAACTGCTTTGAAACCAGGGGGAGGTACGTACTTTTGGGGATCAATTGTAAATGTTTTGGAAAACTGGCATAAATACTCTACAACCGATACAGAAATTATGAAATCTTTATTTTTAGTTATTACTGATGGAGAAGATGGTGCATCAACAGATGAAGAAGTGGATAAATTTTCAGAAATGTCAAGCTCGTGTTGGAATGATATTAATTGCTATTTCATGCATCCACCTACATTAAATGGTTCATTATTACTAGGTCTACCTAATGGTCGGTGTCTTGCTTTTGATAATGATGTACAACATACTGAAGCAGCAATAAGTGGTCTATCAGGGCTAGTTGCTCAATATTCAAGAAATATTTCTGGTAATGAGCTTCCTGAAATTAAACCAATGTTAAGACAGACTAGTAGTCAACAATATAGATCTTTCGATAGTGACTCAGAAAGTGATGATGACACAATAAATAAAAGCACTAGAAAACCTTTAACAAGGTTTAATACAGATTGTTAAGAAACTAAGAAACCATAATATTTAGTTTTTCCTTTATTCTTCGTATTTCCTTTTCTAGAATAACAACAGTATTTCCATACTTCAAAACCTTTGTAATATTATTTTCTTTAGAATAGATTTCAATAAGATAATTAAAAGTTGTAACTATAACAATTAAACAATCTAATCTTAACTCATATGTACTAAAATTAGGATTTACAACCAAATCTGATATTTCATTATTAATTAGTTTTTGAGAAATTAAAGCTGAATCAGTAAATAAGTCCATACATTTTCTTCTATTTTCTCCAATTAAATTATCTTCAACTGAATACATAATAATTGCTCCAGCCATTAACTCATGAATATATTCCATTTTAATACTAATTCTATTTAGAGTTTCTTCAACATCTATAAAATCAAAGTGTATGTCTTTTATTAATTCTTTAAATTCATAATCATCATTATTCAAATTTCGTTTATTTTCAACTTGTAAGGTCTTATCAATATTACAATCTTTACTTTTTCTTTTATGACCTCTTCGTCTCATTTAATTTCAAAATGGCAGTTTTATAAATATATTTTCAATTTTTTAATAATATATTAATTACCCTGAATACTTGGTGAAAATATTTAAAAACTCTTCAATTATTATTTTAATGAATAGCATAAAGTCAAAGTATGCATACGTATTAAAATCCATTAAAAAAGACCTATCACTAAAGCCAGTTTTAGATAATCTTAATGGTAAAACTTATGTAGTTTCTGGAGGATCAAGAGGCATAGGATACAATATTGCAAAAAATCTAGCCAAGGCTGGTGCTAATGTCTCAATATTAGGAAAAACACAAAAATTACACCCAAAACTAGAAGGAACAATATATTCTGCAGCAGATAATATAAATGATATAGTAAAAAAACCTTTATGTATTCCTGTCGCATGTGATATTAGAAATACGGAAGATATTGATTTTGCAATTGGTGAAACAATAGGCACGTTTGGTAAAATAGATGGAGTTATTTTAAATGCAAGTGCTTTATGTTTAAGTGATACATTGAATCAAAAAAAGAAGGAAATCGATTTAATGAGTTCAGTTAATATTAATGGAACTTTTTTAGTTGGTCAAAAATGTTTGAAACATATTAAAAATTCTAGTCATGGATCAGTATTAACTATTTCTCCACCTATTGATATGTTATATACTGATGATTGGTGGGTAAATCATCTATATTATAGTATGTCAAAATTTAATATGTCATTGATGTCAAAGTTTTGGAATAAAGAATTTCCTAACGTTGCTGTTAATACATTATGGCCTAGAACAACTATTGACACAGCACCAGTAAGAAATATTTTAGGAGGTGAAGCTATGTCGAATATATCTAGAAAAACAGAAATTATGGGAGAAGCAGCAAAACATATTATAATGGCCGATCCAAAAATATGTAATGGTAAAAATTTTATTGATGATGAAGTACTAGCATCATTAGATATCGATACGGAACAGTACCGAATTAATCCTAATATCAAAGAAAAAGATTTAATGCCAGATTTCTTTTGCTAATAGAACCATTAATATAAAGAACTCAAAAAGTTTTCTTTATAAATATGACTTTCTTTCTATTCAGCTTTGCTGAATGTATAAATAAAATTAGATTCTAGAAAAATTAGTATTTTCTCTTAATATATTTTTCTCTCTGTTCTCTAGATCTCTATACCTGGTGTTAACATTATTAATTATATTTGATAATATATCTTCACTTAAATTATTTAAGGTTCCAAGTAACTTTACTTCAAGACGTTGATCAAAAACTTGATGATAAGCTTTATCTTCTGTTTCAAAATTAATATTTATAAACCTATCATCTTCAGAAACACTGTCTTTGTTTACTACTTTTGTCAGAGAATCCTTAAATTCAGCCAAAACGAGATCACTTACAATTACCGATGGACATCTAAAAAATATTGAACTTGTAGGAATATCCAAACATTCATAGGATTCACTAATTGTACTAAAATATTCACTAAAAAATAGTCCTCTAACAAGAACTTGTGAAATGTTTTCCGCTAAATGATCCTCTATATAACCACTTGACGCTAGTACAGGAAATGATAAATCCTTAAGGATTCTATACAATTTACTAATCATCGAAAGTTTATACTGCTTATAAACATCTCTATCAAGACTTAGTGACCAACTTCTAAGACCCCATTTAACTTCTTTCATTATAATATCTCTCAATTTAGATTCCATCTTTTTAATTATACTATCAGCTAAACTATAACTATAACTGGTGTACTTAAAACACACCATGCAACATACGCAACATAAATTTCCCATTTTTATTTTTTGTGGATAATAGTTAATTAACCATATACCTCTAAAAATTTCAATTTTTTTTTATGAGTAAAAGTGTTTCTCTACAGGGAATCAACTTTGTTGATTCTTTTGATTTATCTTTCTATTTTGCAAAATGGAAAGATGAATCTATTTAAATCTTTGGAGAATTTTTTTAATATCCCTTAATATTAATAATTGGCTTTAGTTGCTTAACAATTTCTACACTATCCCCAATTGATTTCTTTATTAAATCAACATCTTTATATGCTAATGGTATCTCATCTAACGTATCTTTATTTATACATGAAGAATATATATTTTCCATACATTTTTTATAATCTTTCAAATTATAACACATATTAGCATCACGTCTACTCATTATTCTTCCACATCCATGAGCTGATGAATAATTCCAATCTTCATTACCTTTTCCCTTACACATCAAAATACCATCTCTCATATTTAATGCTATAATACATTGTTTTCCAGCTTCAGCACTAATAGCTCCTTTTCTAAGTATCATTCTTTCAAAATCAATATAATTATGGATAGTTTCAATAACTTTCTCTTCTTTATACTCAATATTTAAACCATGTAAAATAACTTGTAACATTACCAGTCTATTATATGAAGCAAACTCTTGTGCAAATATCATATCAATTAAATACTCTACCATGTTATCACCTTCTAAATAATTATTTAGAAATCTTTTTTTATCATAAGTTGCTTTATTTGTTATTCTACTTTGATGGAAATTACATATTGCTTGGCCTAAGTATCTAGATCCTGAATGAATAGAAACATAACAATTTCCATTTTCTTCTCTATTAAATTCAATATAATGATTTCCTCCTCCTAATGTTCCTAATGACCTTAGAAAATTAGTTGATCCTGTTTTTACATCCAATTTGGATACTAATTTGGAATAATAATTTTTATCAAATTTAAATTTATTATAATTATAGTCAGGAAATCTTTCCATTAAATATTCTAACTTAATATTACATTTATTATATATAGCTTCCATATTTTCATCCCCTACTATTGGTTTTTTATGTGATCGATCTCCCATTGGTATTTTTTCTTTTACGTAATCATCTATTTTTTTATACTGTTTTTCTTTCAATACCTTATTTAAATTATATGCTATTATCCCACATCCGATATCACCTCCTACTATTTGAGGTATAACTTTATCATCTATTAATGATGTCATACCAACACAACAATATGAACTGCTATGACAATCTGGCATAACCCTGATATGATTTAATACAGGGCTAGAGTGCATTTTTGAAACTAAATCATATGTATCATCATCAACATCTGATCTATCTAAAAAAACTTTGGTATCTTGTATATTTGTAACACTCATTATTAATATTGGAACTGTCTGTTTAAATTTATTTGAAAATAATTGATTTTATTACATATTATGTAAATATTTAATAGTAAATGTACGATGTTGATATTAGCTATAACTTTTTTGAAGATTATTTAGATAATTCTAATTTCAACAATATATTTAATAAAAGAATATCAAAAATAAAGAACCAATACAAGAAGATGTTAAATATGGACAATATTATTGAAGATTTTTTTGTTGAAATATTTTGTTGGACCGTCTTACCTAAGGACACACTATTTGAAATTAATGGTATTTTGGAATCTTACATTCCTGAGTATGTATTAATTGACCCTTGTAGTGGTAATAGTTTTCATACTTTTCTTTTTAATAACTTTTGTAATAAAGAAGTTATTACTATTGATATTCAACCAGAAGATGAATGTTGGATTGATACATTGGCATGTGATGGCTTAGAATACTTAAAAAATAATATTAATGACTTTTCTAATAAAGTATTATTTCTTGCGTGGATAGATTACGACAATCTAACATATAGTTTACTCAAAAACTTTAATGGATCTATTGTTGTAAGTGTTGGAAACTATGAATTACACAATTCTTATCAATATCTTAATGAACTTGATAAAAGTTACGAATTGATTCATCATTACAAATTAACAATGCCATGGAATCTTATCGAAAATATCCGTATTTATAAAAAAATCTTTTTTTATTAACCAATTTTAACATTCTTGATTAATTTCGATAGGCTTATTATAGAACCTATTGAAACCAAAGTCATCTAATGAACTCAAAACCTTATCATGATATAATTCTTTAAACCTACTTACATCCCTAGTTAATACAAATAATGAAAGTTGAGCATTATCTGATACTATTGAATAGTCATACATGTTATCATAAACAGGTCCCAATTCAATAACCCAATACGGAGCTTCTGGTAAATCCTCCAGTTGAACAGTAAGATATCCACCAGAATGTCCTTCTTTGTAATATGCGTATCCTGTAATTGAATCTAAATTATTATTCTTATCCAGTTGTGTATTTAATACACTAACATTATAATCATTAAACTTATAAAAAGCTTCAACACACTTGCCATTTCCTTGAAATGTCATATCAAACCTATCTCCATAAACTTCATACCACCTTCCAACATACTTATCTAAGTCTAGATCATCAACAGCTTTGTATGATTTACTATACGAAATAGTAATTATTGCTAATAACAATATTATAATATTCATCATTTGAATACTATAATACTCTCTAATGTATTTATATATTTTTCAATTTTTTACTCCTTACTTTCTTGAACATATGTTAGATACTCTTGAGGGTATAATGTTGTATACCATGTTTTGAAAATCATATCGATACTAAAAAAACCTACTACTACTACTGAAATATAATTCATTACTCCAACTGCTGAACTTGTTAATACATCTGCTCCTCCAAAATATGCAAAAAGTAACCAAAAAGAGTATTGATGAATAGGACCTGCAATTAGAAGCATAGTTGATGGCATTTTATTGCCATAAATATTATTAACTGATGCCACACCACCATAAATAACACTTAATATATTAGAAATAAGATTAAAGTCTCTTTCTACTCCTGATGAATCATCAACCAATAAACAGACAAAATTAGAAACGAATAACATTGTCCACATTGCATAAAGACCACCAAGAGTCAAATATTGGTCTTCAACTTTAAAAAAATCCGTCAACGGCATTAATATTATGGTGTAATAAATCTATAAATTAAATTTTTAATTTGTAGATTTAAAGAAAATTATAATTATTAAGTGGCATTAGTTGTTAAAACATTATATAATGAATTTATTTTATTAAGGAAATCTTTTAGTTTGTTGAGATGGATTATAAAAACTAGGTTGTGGAGGAACTGTACCTTGTTGAGGAAATCTATTAGTTTGTTGACTAAATCTATTAGCTTGTTGATTTTGATTAAAAAAACCTGGTTGTGTAGGAACTGTACCT